>ENA-UOTX01000904-UOTX01000904.1-compost-metagenome-genome-assembly--contig:-NODE-904-length-27110-cov-9.801576_pt1 | contig 27110 bp, 21 predicted proteins | sample MGYA00238143_ERZ746982 | MGnify/ENA primary metagenome ERZ746982 (study PRJEB28758, sample SAMN06268862) | compost metagenome | isolation source: single cell | place: USA: California, Emeryville, Joint... | reverse complement strand
TGATTCCGGTATTTGTCGCGTTGATCTTTTTCAAAGAAGAGCTTGGTGTGACTCCCTCCATCGCTGGACTTTTGGCTCTGTATAGCCTGACGCTGGAATTCGATGTGAGATTTATGCTCGCTAGCAGCGTGACTTTTCAGAAAACGCTTGTTGCTCTAGAACGATGCAGCTCCTATTGTAACGTAAAACCAGAAAAGACGAAAATCAGAGATGATAGTGTCAACAAACCTGCCGGACGATGGCTCGCTAAAGGAAAAGTCAAAGTTCAAGACCTTCAGATCAGATATCGAGAAGACCTGCCATTTGTATTAAAATCGGTGAGCTTCGAAATAAAACCGGGTGAGAAAATTGGAGTTGTTGGAAGAACTGGATCAGGGAAATCTACTCTAATATCGGCGTTATTAAGAGTGATTGAAGCCAGCAGTGGGTCAATATTCTTAGATGATATTAATATTGCAAGCATTGACCTGAAAGAACTGCGACAAAGCATCACTTTGATTCCTCAAGAGGCGACATTATTCGATGGAACCATGAGAGAAAACATAGATTTGCTTCATCGACATTCAGATCAAGAGATATGGGCTGTGCTGGAGTCAATAGGGTTGAAGAAGACTTTAGAAGATAGAAATGGCTTAGATTCGAAAGTTGAAGATAGTGGAGATAATTTTTCTGCAGGTGAGAAACAGCTGATATCAATCGCAAGAGGTTTTTTAACGAAAAATAAGCTTGTTTTGGTCGATGAAGCGTCCTCAAACATTGATATGGAAACTGAAAAGTTTTTCCTGCAATCAATAAAAGACAAGTTCCATGATTGTACCGTGCTGATGATAGCACACAGGCTAAACACGATTATTGACTTTGAAAAAATCTTGGTGTTGCAGGAAGGTGAGGTAGTTGAGTTTGGTCCAACCCAAGAATTATTGAGGAATGAGCAATCTATATTCTCCAAAATGGTGAGAGAAGCTGAAAAAACTCAGAATGAGATTAGTAGACTCTAAGAAATACTCGAGTTTGTCAGAGCAAATATCCCCTGAAAATGGCTAAGGTCTCAATATATAAAATTTACAAGGAAAAATTGTTTATCTTTATGCTCATTTGATAGAATTAAACATCTATATCATCGTTGACTTTGCCATCAATTGATCGATATGAATTGATATAAACGTTACAACAGGATACGACAAGAATCATATGTTCTCTATATCTTTTATTTTAGGGTAACGGACAGAAAATTCACAACTAGATTCACAAGCATTGACACCTTCATTTCTTCCGATGATTTAAACTGTTATAGTTTAATGTTATTCTCATCTTTAGGATAGCTTCTTCACTAAATTGAAATTTGCTCTATATATTTAAGGATTTATGAAGAAATCAGACAAAGAAGGAGATTAAAACGTCTTTGACATTTTTTAACCAAATGGAAATTTTGTAACTAATCATTTTTCCTTTATCAGCATATTTTATCATATGTATCGATTGACATTGTCCCAATTGCTTCATTACATTGAGGTTTCGTTGTTGAAAATAGAGTTGTTGAATGAGAGTTTTTGGATCGGCTTTTAACCAATCTGCTTAAATAGAAGCCCCTTCAGCACTATATTTAACTCCAGCTTCGGATTTAACTTCAGCCAGAATGCTGCAGAAAAAATAGAATAAACCGAACAAACGGAAAAAACGGTGATCCAATCTCACAATCAATAAATCCTATACGTTTTTATTTAAAGAGAAATAGTGCAAACGACCTCACGTTTGAATAAATAACAGAAAACAAGCACAAGCAAATACATCAGCGACTGATAATCACAGATGACTAACCTGAAATCACAGAAAAACTCCTTCTCATGGAAGAAATCACTGTTTCCATTCCACTCAGATTTTTTCGGAATACGACCAATCACACTTGTCGCTATCACAATCGCATTAGCTCAAGGAATGAACCAAATCGCTGACTTGTCAATCAACTATCTCTACAAGGACAATTACGGCTTCGGACCAGTACAAGTCTCATTCGTACTCTGCGCCACCTCGATCCCTTGGCTTATCAAGCCGCTTTGGGGTGTTATTTCCGATAACATCACTTTCTTCGGCTACCGACGGAAATCCTACCTCATGTTGTGGAGTTTCCTCCAATTCTTTTACTACTACTCTCTCGCAACCTGGGTACGCGACAAGTGGCTTGGAGTACTCTTTCTAACGCTTATCCAAGTCTCCATTGCCTTTAACAACGTCATTGGAGAAGCGCTTCTTGTAGAATCGGCTCAGAATATCCCAAGCGAAGAAGTTGTTACTGAGGAGCAGAAGCAGGCTGAGGCAACGAAGAACGTGTCACTGTTCTTTGGAGTACGGTACTTTGGCGTGCTTACAACAGCATATTTGGGTGGGCTGCTGCTTAATTATGTTGATAAATACACAATTTTCTTTTTCGCTGGGACTTTGCCATTTTTGGTCTTCTGCGTTGGAGCCTTCATTATGAAAGAAACCAAGAGGACGCCTCCTCCCAGAGGATCAATCACGAAGTACCACGACATCCCTGACTATACCCAGCTTGCTCATTCTAATGAGAATCCAATTTTTGGTGTTGAAAATGATGGTCGGGTGGATTTTCTCGAAGATGAAGAATTGAACCAAATCTCTAAAAATTTTAGTCAAAACGATGAAGCAGGCAACTGGCGCCGTGTCATTGAATTTGTTAAAAAGCCCGTGATCCTCCGCCCAATCGTCTTCTTATTGCTGTTTATGATCACGCCTTCATGCTCCAGCATAATGTTTTATTTCTACACAAACGAACTGAAGTTTTCTCCTGATTTTATGGGTCAGCTGCGTTTTGCGAGCTCCTTCGCCAGTATTCTCGGGGTTTACACGTTTAATCGGTACTTAAAGAATGTCTCCTTTGAGAAAATTCTGTATTGGTCCACGATCATCTGTGTCGTTCTGGGATCAACTCAAATCCTATTGGTCCTACGATGGAATAGGAATCTCGGCATTCCTGACAAGCTTTTTTCGATCGGCGATAGCATCATTATTAACACATTCGGCGAGATCAATTACCTGCCAATTCTCGTCGTTCGCTTGCAGAATCTGCCCCAAAAACGTTGAAGGCACGATGTATGCGTTGCTTATGTCGACCGTTAACCTCGGGGGAATGCTGTCGAATCAGATCGGAGGAGCTCTTGCTTACTTGTTGGGCGTTACTGAAACGAATTTCGATAATTTGTGGATTGTGATTTGCATTGCAAATCTCTCAATGCTTTTGCCACTGCCATTCCTTCGCACGATTAAGTTCGAGAGCGCGTTTGAAGAAACAGAGGAAGAAAGCAGCTCTAAACAAAATAATATTGCACAAAATCTGTTTTAAAGGAGTATAACGACTAATATGTGTTAAGTAGCCAGCACTTTATTGTAATTTAGTGGGCTGTGTTTGGTTTGTTGGTAAGTGCGGCTTCTAAGTTGATACTTAAATTTTTTAAGAAATTTTTGTTCTATCAAAAAGACCGAAATTATTGAAATCATAAATGGTTGGTTTTGAGTTCACTCCAATAACTATTTGATAAATTCTCTTTAATATGATAAAAGATAAAGGCTAGCTGCTTCTCAATTATAAACAAACTGATTTTTCGTTAAGAAAAGACCTATCCCATGAAAAACATCGATTTGACTTCTCTCCCTCTGTTGTGTTGCGGAACTTTTAAATCTCGGACGGTCTAGTTAAGCGCTTGCTTTACTTGCCAGAATTTTCGCGGAAGATATGGGAGAATCGAGATTCTTTGACAGGTCTCGGCAGGAAGGGTCTTCCAATGTCAGACGTAAAATTAGGGTCTTTTTTCGTTAATTCTACCGAACCCAGGAGAGATATGTAATCGGCGCTCTCCTCTTGTTGAACCATTTCAGTGTTAATTAATTTATTTATTGGTTCGGTGTCATGAGAGGTTTGTTTGTCAGCTATAAGCATTTCCTTTATCGCTGGTTTATCGTTCTCAGCCTGAATTTTCACGTTACTCTTCTCTTGCTCAGGCGATGACCCGCTCTTCGGCTCAAAAATAACAACGTACTTACTTTGACTCTGTCTTTTTTCATGACGTCCTTGAGGCTGTTTCTTTCCATTTTGATTCTGAGCCCCTCCATCAGACTGCTCAGTTCGATTCCCAGCATTTTCTTTTTTCCCTCCTCGGTTTTGCTCATGCTGGTTCGTTGGCGTGCTCTCTTTTTTTGGACTTTCATCAACCCAGTTCTCAGATTGGAAGTCCTTAGATTTATTGTTTCCCTTCTTCTTGGGTGGCTTCGTGTCGTGTTTTGCCTCTTTTTGCTTAACCTCTTCATCTTTCTTCTGACTTTCTGCCTTGGGGTCTCCTTTGGCTTTCTTACTCTTATTCGAGTTGCCTTTTTGCTCCTCTTTCTCTTCCTTGTTTGGCTGCTTTGGTTCATCTTTTGGTCGATATTCCACATGCTCTCGCTGATTCTTTTTGTTGTGCTGCTGACTATTTTGTCCCTTCTGATTCTTTGTATCATCTCCTCCTTTCTTGCTTGTACTATTATCAGAGTCAGTTTTACCAGTTTTCACTTTTCCATTCAGCTTGTTCGGAGTATTCGCTCCAGAATCTAAGGAAAATCATAACTATTTCAATCACTCACTTCTCAAATTACCTCCAGATAAATCGCTTGTCCTGGTGTCCGGCTTCGAATCGCTTTTCGTACTGAAAGTATCATCTTGTGCACTGAAATCGTCTGGCTTAGACGGTGAGATTTGTTTACCGTCGTTAAGACTCGTGTCAGATTTGTGGTCGGATCCTTTATTCTTATCGACAAAGTTTTCCCATATATTCTTCTGCATCATCGGCTGCGCTTCCTCAACAGTAGTGCGTCTCGAATTTTTTTTCGCTCCTGTTTTCTGCGCCGTTTGCTGCATTTCATACTGTCCCGCGGCCTCTTGTGCTGAGGAATGGATTTGTTTCAGAACTTCAATAAGTTCTGGCTTAGCCTCTTCTTTACTATCCTTAGTACCAGACTTTTCTACGTTAAGGTTTCCCGCTTGATTTTCCTTTTGAGGCTGCTTATCGATGACAGCCGCCGTATTGGGAAGCGAGGACGTCGCAATTTTCCCGAAGAGCTCGATTAGTTTATAAAATTGATTATTGCTTTTGAATCTGATGAGCAATTCATTGAAAAAGTAGCCTTGGTCGAACCAATTGTCCATCTCCAGCGAAGTGAATGGGCCTTGAACATTGTCCTGCTCGTCGATGTAATACCAGACTCGAAGAGCCAAGTCCTCCGTAAATCCAGAACTCGAGAACGGAGATTTTGGTATTACGAGTCGGGGCTTTGCTAGATTGATGACAGGCGCCGGTTTTTTCGTTTGAGTGGTTGAAGTTGGAGTAGCCATTGCTTCATTTGGATCAAGGTCATATGGTTTTATGAGTTCTGGCTCAAAAACTGAGATTGAAAAAATTTCGGGGAATTTTGCAAGGAAATCAGTGAGGTCTACAGTCTTGACGTGCTTGGATCTGAAGCTGTTAAGGATGGCTTGTCTGTCAACCTTTTTTCTTTCAGCTCCCTGTGGCGCTGAGTTTTTTCCCTGCATTCGATCTCTTCTTTATATTTATAACTCAGGAATTGTTTTTGCTTTATTGCTCACTAAAAAACTTTACTTTATTGAGTTACATTAATTGAGGTGCATTCAAAAATATAATAAGCTGGACCGTGGGCAGAACGCCTGTTTCTTTGAAAGTTAGCTTCCCAGAATAGTTCATATTTAACTAATGGTTGTATGTATGATAAAGGAGAGTTGCAATCCGTAATTATTTCAAGGAGTTATAGTGTATTGATGCAGAAAAGCATGAGCAATTCCAAGGTTGGTAACTTGAGATAGAATTCTCATTCAATATGTTGTAAATCAAAATGGGACAACTGATTGCTCCTCTTATTAGCTATTTATGTTGCTCTGAAGGAAGTAGATTGGCTAACAATGAACTCTTTTGTTTAGAACTCAGTCCTTGAAAAATGCAAACATGTATAATTCGCAATTGGCAACAAAGACAACAACGCACTCTTTCTCAATAATTCACTTTGCATTGTCTGAATTTTGATTTGTGGTGACTTAATGTATAATTTGTTATTTACTGAACAGAACCAATATGATTTTTTGAAATTTTTAAGCATCTTCAACTTCTTCTTCCTCTTCATATTCAACTTCTTCCTCTTCCTCCTCGGCGGCTTCCTCTTCTTCTGCAGCCTCTTCTTCCTCTTCCGCTGCTTCCTCCTCCTCTTCCGCAGCTTCCTCTTCTTCAGCGGCTTCTTCTTCACCTGCTTCTTCTTCAGCGGCTTCTTCCTCCTCCTCTGCAGCCTCTTCTTCTTCAGCAGCTTCTTCCTCCTCAGCTGCTTCTTCCTCGGCGGCTTCTTCTTCAGCAGCCTCTTCTTCAGCTCCTTCTTCTGCCTCTTCTTCAGCAGCTTCCTCTTCAGCTGCCTCTTCCTCACCTGCTCCTTCCTCGTTTTCTGCGTTCTCTTCTTCAGCGTGTTCTTCAACTCCTCTTTCTTCCTCTTCCTTCTCATTCAAAGCCTTGTCGATGTAACTCTGGAGCAATCCTTCAAGTGATTCTCTCATCCTTGCGTTCAAAGAATACATCTTCGCAAAGTTTGTTGCTAATGTTCTAGCATTATCTCCTCTTTTAATACCGATTCTTCCAGTCCTAAATTACTCATTACTCCCACTGAATAATCCCAATGCTTTACTTGCCAGGGCCCACATTGATATCGACATATACAAGCACTTCTTCTTTCTGTGGTTTTGGTCTTGTCAACAGCGATGGAGGCTTGAACTCAGCATTTCTATTCGCTTCGTATTTCTCTCCTTTGGAAACCCTACAACATTCAAAATCAGCTATCTCACTCCTCTTCAACTTACTTCTTCAAAGCATTTTCCCATTCTTCCCTTTTCTGGCGTCCTCTTATAAGTCTTTCAACAGAGTTCTATGACCCATAGATGAGCCACTCAAGTCAATCATGGAAAAACTACCTTGAATCCAGTAGGAACACCTTCATAGAACGACTCTTCTCTCAATTTCTCAACATCTTCTTCTCTAGTATAGATTCTTGGTTGGAACGTCACGCCCTCCATTTCTTTTTCCTCTTTCAACTCTTGGTTGGCTGCTACTTTCTCTTCATATACTCTCTTCTTATTCTTCGCATATTCGTAAAGAAGCTCAGTCTAATCATCAGAATTGATAAATTCAAGCTGAAAAATAGAACTTCTCACTCTCTTTGGTGGCTTTTGTTCCGCAGTTTGATTGAATTGAAGGTAAGTGGATTTCGTTTCTCCTTGAGGACTGGTGGTGGTCTTCTTTGCTTTATTCGCAACTAATTGTGGTCGGAAGGTGCAGTCTTTCAATTCCTTAATTAAATATTGTAAGACTCTACTCTTCAATAGGAGAAATAGATACTTCGCCGATTCTGTTTATTTTATCCGATTCACTCTTTTTTTTGAGGTACTTTGAGTGTTCATATAGGGCCTCAATGCGGTTCTTTGGCTTCGGGCTACCTTCTTCCGCCGTCTTAATCGTCTTAGTCAAGTAGTTCTCGTGCTTGTATTGAGCCTTTGAATCAATTGAAGTTAATATTGTCCTGAAAAAAATCAAAATATACGTCTAATTTTGTAGATTTTTGATTAATTGTTGGCTTATAAGGATGGACTTCCTCAGGGCCTTTGGTAAAATTTCTCGGCATTGAGTCGCTCTCAGCATAAAGAGTCATGAAAACAGTTTTATCCACAAAAAGCTTCCTGAATTCTTTTATCAGCTTCTCCATGCTCCACAGCCCATGCTTGCTCTGGCTCTCTTGGTAGGTCGTTTTCTCAGTTCCATTCTTCTCGGCTTCGTATTCAAGCGTTTTATTGTAAAGCTCCTCCAAGAATTTCGCTGATTTCGGCACCGTAGATTTCGACTCGAGCAATATCATCAAGAAATCAAATGTGAGATCAGATGATATATCGTTCTCTCTAGCGAATGGCAAGCTGAGAATTTTCCAAAAGTTTTCATGGAAAAGAATCTAATAATGAGGTTCAGTGAAGCCATGTACCGAAGGAGATTTACCTCGCTCGTCAATCTCTCAGGTTTAGCGCTTGATTGATTAATTGTCAGCGTGGATTGATTCAGTTTGTCCTTGTCTTGTTTAAATCCAATACCTTGGAACACACCCAAACGATGTAAAATCGAGCCTAAGTTCTCGAATTTTAAGGTGCTCTCAGAGCCTGGTTCTTCAGCTTCAGTAACAATCATCTTAATCGTTTTATGGATTCTTTGAGTGACCAATTTATGAGACTTAGCGACAGTTTTTGAGGTATTTGAAGTCTTTGAGATAATGTTTGTCACCTATCAGGAAATCGTTAGGATGATAATTTTGTAAAGAGAGAAATACGGCTTTTTGGACCTCCTTCTCTTTCTTTTTGCGGTCAAATGCATCCCGGTAGAGCAAGCTCTCAATGGGTTCGCTGGCCTTGTTTCTTTGGGAGAGACGGACGGAGTTGTGGTTGATTTTTGGGGTGAAAGTGCTGAAGTAATTATGGTTTTATGACGAAAATTTTGAATTGAGTACCATTCATCTGTTTCTTGCTTAATAAAAGGGTTCTTCTCATACAATTGCTCGTAGAGTAACCCCTTAACAGAGCCTTGCATACTATTCTTCAATGAGTTCTCAAATCTAAAGGAAAAAAAGTTTAAACATGGAATCAGACAATGCGTTTGGCCATACTGAAATCTTTGTGATTGTTGGAGAGAGTCCTGAGATCCAAACTTCTGAGCTGAAGCTTGTGTGTATTCACCATCTACTTTAGGAGTTAAGACGGGAAACCACAGAATAAGTTACCTCCATTTCGCAAATGTGGGCTGCTTACGATTCCGTTTGCAGCTGGCTATAAAAGAAAGAAAACTTTGTGAGGGGAAGGTGGGGTAGTTTGGAAATACTCTATCGTTGTTTCCGATGGAAATTTCGGTCTGGATTGTGACTGGTCCTAAAGGTTTTGAGCTTGAGTTCAATAGGAATGAAACCTGTGTTTAAGACTATTTCTGTCATAAGCTTGTCGGCGATATCTTTTGCTTTTTTAAATTTTTATCAATAAATTATTAAAATTTGAAAGGGCTTTTTGATCTCATTTTGATAGGCCAGATTTAAACAAGTGGAATGAGCGGGTAATTGCTGTTTATGAAAAGAAATGTTTTGGTATCGTGGTCAAAAGACTGATTTCTGTTTTTACAATAGAAAGGTTTACATCTAAAATCCATTGAAATGAATCGGATTTGAAGTCTATTTTTCTGTTGAATATTTAGAACCAAAATTCATCTGGTTGATGGGTTAGCCTTTTCTGCTCAGTACATTTATGTCCAAGGAGAAGAAGAACAGTTTCATATTCTCCATTGTTACAAAAAAAGGACAAATACCAACGCTATTATACAGCTTGGCGTTTCAATTAAATCTGGAGTTCTCAAAGCTTCCCAGGTGTTCATATCATTTTGAGATGATATTGCACCTAATTTCATCGAAATATGCTCATGTATCACGTTTGTTGCAAAAGAAAGCAGTTTCGCTTGGACATAGAGATTTAATTTTGTTCGAATTGGAACTTACAGTCAGAATGATGAAATAACACGATAAATCTCAAATTTATTGTATTGAATTTTGACTTGATCTCTTAAACTTTTGATGTTTACCATTTGCTTTGCCGTTCTACGTCTTGGGAGAATTGATGTTCTTTCAAGTATCAAATTTCTCTGAATTTAGTTCCAGTCATCCTGTGAAATTATTCTTTATTGAAAAAGTTCTATGTGATGCACTCTAAAGCATCCTTTCTTTTCTCTTACTTAAGATTACATTTCAGTACCGAAACCATTTTTCCTTGAATTTATTATTACTACCTAAGATAATTTTCTGAAAATATATTCCTAAGGTGGGCTATTCCATTTGCTAAGCCTAAATGAATGAAGGATAGGAGATTTAATTATCTGTCATCCAAATGGTCGGTCATCAAGAAGGTTTACGTATTTCATTTCTACCTTTGGCTAAATAACCTTCTGATTCAAATCAATGGAAAAAATGTAAATTCTTCATCATCAGTAAATGTATTCAAAAATATTCAAGAGAGACTGAGATCAACAACACGAGCCTGTGCCCCTTGTAGCTATTGCTTTGCTCCAGATTATCAAAAAAAAAACCGATTGAATCATTTTGCAATTTGTTATTTATTTTGAAACGCAAACAATTAACGCAACTATAACTTTGACATTACCACCGATAGCATTGCCTTCAAATTCAATTTCTCGCTGACTTCTAACACTTATTTACAACTTAGCACAAATTTACAGCAAGCATCTCGTTAGTGTAGTCTCTAGAATTAGTTTCTTCAGCAAAGATACGAAGATACATATTGCATTTCAATGATAAATATACAGATTCGAATTTGAACAGTTTAATCTCGATTTTGAAAATTATTACTCAAAACGTCAATGCAACCCCAGTCCGATGTAAAAAGAAAAACCTACGTATCTCCAACTGAGTTACGTGGAAGCATCCAACCTCAAATCGTCAAAGATGAGGAAATCGACCCCGGCATCCTTGCTGGTGCAAACGCTGGAATTCAGGATATGCTTTACTCAACCATCACTAAAAAAGTAGCAAACACCGCTCTGACCCGAAGCGTACTCAACCCAAAAACAGTAAATATCTGCACCTCCAGCAATAACTGAATTCATATTCTGAATCAACTCAGGCTGATATGTTCAGATCGGTTGTTTCTTCAAGTGAAGCTCTGAAATTAAGCACTGAGGAAGAACGAAAGAAATATCTTATCGATCCTACACAGCCAACACTAACAATGTTGCATATTCAAAAGAAAGGTAAAAGATATAGCTGATCTCGTCTGTAAAAAGGCATTTGAAAACAGGTAAAAAGATGGGAGGTATCAAATATCGTGAAGGCACCCTTACCAACAAGAATTTCTTCACCCTGACTCAAAACAAAGGCAAGGGTCACCGAGATTATCAGCTTCCCCTGGTATTTCTCCCTCAAACCAGGGTAATTTTGGAATTCTGACTGTTAATTAAACATAATACCCCCATTTGTTTTTAGGAAGAGTATCAAGCGACTCGACGAGGACTTCCTTGGCCGCCAGATAGATTGAAAAACGGTCCAACTGTTGCGCGAATTTTGTACAAAAGAAAAGTTACGGTACCTCAAGGCAGCATAGCTAAGAAAGAAAAAGAATCAAAAGACGAATTTGATACAGCGTTTATCTTCCATGATGAAAACGAGTTTCTTCGCGTTAGAAACTACCTTTTCTGCCTGAAGAGCCTCGATGTCAATCTTCCAAGCCAGGAAAAACATATCCTTGAACTTATTCAAGGGCTAAGCCGCTCGTTTCGACTCCAACTCATCAGCTCAGTATCTCAATAATGGTTTGAAAGCGGTGCTAATTGTAAATTTTGTTATAAGATGCGAAGAAGTGTCAGAGAACGCGCAGGAAGGATAGCGAATGAGCTAAAGGCAAATAAGGTATATAATTTCTTTTAGAATGGAGTAAAACAAATGAATGGGAATAGCAAAGAGTGATTGCAGAATCAAAGCTCGTAGCTAATATGGATAACTATATGAGATACAGATTCATTGCCGAGGCTCTCAATACGGCCTCAGAAATCAATAGAAAATTGCAGCAACAGCGACATTTCGAAGCCCGCAAAAAAGGCCTTCTGCAGACAATTGAGAACTCCCAGATGTTGCAATTCTATGACAAAAGTTTGATAACTCGGTTCGTCTCCGACTGGCAGCAACTCGCGGAGCAATTAAAGCGACCTGAATGCGAGAGAATTCAAATAAAGTTCAAAAGCATCGAAATTCCGGATGATATCGTCAAGCCGGTCTTCAGGATCTATGTTTTGGTAGTCTCCTTCATTTGTCTATGCTTTGATAACGTATTACGGTAGATCGAGCGGAAGGGAGTCGATAAAACCTTCAATGGCGCTGTAATGATCAATGGAGACGCTGTAACGTCTGATTCAAGGGACTATCAAGCCGTAGCAATTATCCGAAAGAAAGTTGACGCTTCTTCTCTGGTATGGAGACTACTGACTGGTGCTCCAGCCCTCGATGAGTCCATCCACTCAGATAAAGATGAGTTCGATAGACAATACGAGCCTTATACCATCACATTCGATTCAATCGCGAGAGAAAACATCGATTTCATCAGATTTAAATTCACTCTTCACGACGAAAATGATCAGCTTCGAGCGCTATATTATGCAAAACTCGAGCATCTCTTCAAATCGAGCAAAAGAGGCAAGGACGTGACCTTAAACCTCGGCACTTCACCTGAGGGTGTGGGCCATCTGCTTCATCTAGCCGTTACGTCCCACAGATTGGACCATCTGCAGAAGAAAAGCTCCTATATGAGTAAATTTTTGAGCCAGGACTACGTGCAGGATATCAATTTCAACTACTCATTCAGCTTCCCTAAGATCACTCCACGCAGCAGTAAACTCTTAGCACTGCTGCCAGAGTCCTGGAAGGTCATTGATGAAGGTTTGATGAGCAATCATAGATCAGGAGATCTCGGTGCTTGGATACAGAGGGTTAAATACCGCCTCGCAAGGCACTATCATCGCAATTCCTCGAAACATTTAGCGAAACTTGAGCAGACGAACATCCTTTGGGCCAACCTTCAGGACGAGCTTGCGCAATACTCGCTGGAGAAGCCCGCAGGCAGCGAGGATATCTTCATCGACGAGGTATCTCTCGAGAAAATATTAGAACCCTATCAGCCGCGAAGATTTAACTCCCCGACAGGAACTTCAGGTACTATACTCAAAGACAGAATGATCAATCTTGACAATCAGCCATATGAGGAGGAGGCCGACAATGGTGATGGCTTGAACCCCGAGCCTGCTGAACCAAAGGTCATTTCGTATCTATTTAAGCGTGATCAATGGGATTCCAATCAGAAATGGTATCCATACTACCTCAAGCTGAGTGAAATCTGCCGAAGAGGTATCCCACCGCAACTACGCAAGATTGTGTGGTCGGAGTTGAGTCGCGTGTGCTATTTCATTGAGCTCACAGAGAGATTCTTGGCCCAAGCCGAACTTCAGAGGAAGTACGAGGCTTTCGATCCGATTCAAAAGGCTGACGCAGGGAGCGGAAAGCTCACGAAAAGCCGCCTTGTTTACGATAAGCTTTGCTCCCAGGCTTCGAGAGAGTTTTATTACCTCTACCAAGAACTTGAAGAAGACATTGAGGCGCTCAGAGAGAAACAAGGAAAGGAGAAATTGGACTATGAAGCGAATCTTAGGAATATTTGCAGGACTTTTATCTACTGGTCGCATTTATTCGCAAATATTCAGGTCGAGGAGGTCAAATACTATGTAAGTTACTCCAGAGCGATAGTTACTCTCTGTCAAGGCCTGGTCATTGCGCTGAGCTGTTCGTATCTCCAAAGCGAGGTTGTTGTCGAGGAAGATGCAGTCTTTTGGTTATTGATCTCGTTGACGTCTTATATCCTTGCCAGTTACTATGAAACCAACGAGGAGGCTCTTAGTGTTGAGGTCATCGCCGCGGGAAATAATAAAAAACCCGGCCGCAAAAATAATAAAATCACCCTTTCTGCGTTGAGATGTCCTGAGATGAAAGGAATCAAGGGCGATATACTTTTATTGAAGCTGCTGCTGAAAGAACTCGAACCTGAGATTTTCTATAAATTCGAGGAGTTGGGCCTTCCGATTGAGGAATTTTTCGCTGATCACATGCTGACTCTGTTTTCGACGTTATTGAATCCGAGCTTGGCATATCGAGTTTGGGATATGGTTTTCTTTGAGGGATCTGCCTCGAACCAAGTAACACATAACTTCCTCTATTTACAGTTACTAACTTTAAATTTTTTTAGGTCCGTAGTCACAGAATGGCCGTTGTCACAGTCTTCACTATCCTTAGAAACTGCAAGAAACTCATTGCTGCAGCCAGAACGTACAAGGAGCTTACTTTCGTCCTTGAACTATATTGTAAAACCAAAGCATTTCCTTGATTTTTTAAGCTAACGGGTTCAATTCTTTTTGTAACATAGGCAAATTCGAGGCCGATTTTGATAAATTCATGGCAGAAGTGCAACACAACATCGGCTTGTATTTAGAGCAGTTCATCCCGTCTACTGACACCGTGCTTGATAAACTCAACTTTATCAAATTTGCCTTCTTCTCCCAAGATTTAAGCAAATTTGATAACAAAATACGAGAAGTCGAGAATCGCATTCATCAGCACAATTCTGTGATTTATGAGCAAAATAAGGTGATTTTTGGCCTTGTAAACACCCGATATCGTTGGCCATACGACACTGAACAAGAAAGTCTGAGTTATGCTACGCTCTCTGATATGATTCGCACGTTCGTTGTTTATTTCGCTGAGGAAAGAAAAGCTAAACAAACGAGATACGGCGTCTACGAGAGCAAACAGGATCCAAAACGAATGCAAAGTCCTTCGACAGACCAAAAATACAAAAGTGAGAAGAATAAGCTGTTTGCCAACATGGAAGCCTCATTGAAAAACGTCCAAAAGCGCACGGTGAACTCCATTCTCCTCGTCATTCATAGGATTAATATTTATTGCGTCGATTTTGAGCACTTGAGTCTTCGCGTGACTTACGATAAAGATCAATTCGAGAAAACGGGAATAAACTCATTCGATCTCGATTTTCCTATTGAAATTAACACTCAGAACAATTTCACTCGAAAACTCTCCATTGAGCTTTACGATAATAAGAGATCTAAGCATCCTGTCAAACTAAATGGGGTCACAATTGATTTGAAAGCCATTGATTACGATATCCCAACGAAAATGGTTTTGCGACTGGCAGAAGAGATTGAGAATGTAGCTCATGACAATTTTACCACGTCCGAAGTCGAGTTTACGATTTTGTTGGTATCTGCGCCAATGAATGAGAGTAATGTCACAAAAGACATCATTAGAGAGTCAAGGCAGTTCATCATCCCTGAACTCGAAAACGTAGTTTATTTCCTCTTAATGACTGGTGTAACAAACTATTTATTCATTCATTAGCAAGATTATCATGCGCTGTCTAAGTTGAAGCTAGAGCCTATGATAAAGAGACTTTCTCAAGAGCAAGACGACTTAATTGAAGTAAGAAGGCGAAATGAACCGTATATTCGAGCGAAAAATAGCTGGAAAGACAGTAAGCGAATAAATTCATCCCTCTAGGGCTTGTGTGACTAACTCTTCTCTCTTACTGCCTTATAGATTTCGCTATGAATTATGAGCAATTCCTTGAAGTCATTCGAAAAATCGCGCCATTTTGGGTCGGAGTGATCGACTTAGCGAAAGTTTACAACGTCATTCAGCGAGCGAGCTCGGACCAAATCTTCTACTTCAATGACTTCTTCACACTCCTCGTGCTCTTCGGCAAATTCTCCTTCAGACAAAAGATGAATTTGCTTTTTGGATTATACTCTTCTTGTAATGACAGCTTTAAAGTCAGACGCAACGGTAATTTTTTTCCTTCGTAAAATGCGGCAACAACTGTTTTTTAAAACAATTAGACGAATTAAGCATTAATGCCGTTAAAGGAATTGCCAGAGACATGTATCAGTACTTCATGGTGTATATTCCAAGCAATGAGGTCGACAATATGATCGATAACCTGGTCACCAAATCGAGCTCCTCAGTGTTACATGTAGCTGTTAACCCTGACACAGACAACGGTGTCGAACTTCCGGTCTCTTGCATCAACAGACTGGCGAATTACTTCCATATGCATTATTTCTCAAAGGACGTTTTTGTTGGTGATGTTGAGATTTTACAGCTGATAAGAGAAGTCTACAACTTTGAAGCGCGCAGAGCTGTCAATCCTCAGAAATTCGCGCTATTCAAGCTAAATAAATTAGAGATCACATACCACAATGATAAGATCCGACATAAGTATAAGCTCTTTTTCGATGACCAATGGAAGCTGCTAAGCGACCCCAACGAATTGCTGCCTCAAAATACGAAGCCGAATCTTCGAATGCTCTTCAACTATAAGTCCGTCCTCGCGATGAATCAGCCTGAGAGACTATTGGACTTCCATGACTTTGTGAGAGTCTTCGAGTTTTTACCTCTCATCGATTATCTCTGCGGATTTGAGTGTATCAAAGCTCCTCAACCTATCAACCAAAGAACGGACATTAACTTCGTGGTAATTTTCTGTTTAATGCGTCATGCTTCATCACCCCCTCCCGCTTAGGTGGCTATTGAAAACGAGCCATGCTTCGTCATCCACTGCGTACCATCGCTCTCACCAGAAGAACTCCGTGAGGAAATGTTAAACAACTCTGCTTTGTCTGGAGTGGAAGAGAAAGGCGATTCAAAGGTGAAGATCTACTCTTCCTATTCAAGAGGATTTACTCTCTGCTTTAATAGGCTACAACCCTTGCATCTGTCCTTAGACAATGGAACACGCTGGTCGAAGAACACAGACTCCAAAACAGTCAAGTTGAAAACCGAGGCTCTCAAGGTGGCGCTCTCAATTTAATCAAGAGTGGAATCAAAAAAGAGTTGAAGCTTCAATTGAACTTAGTGAATAATAACCCAGAACCAGAACCTCAATTCGGGGCTACCAACTACGAGATAATCAAAATCAATAAACTGCAAGACAAAGTTTCCATCTATTTCTCAATTCGCAAACTCGTCGCTCAGATAAAGAAATACTTGATCAAAGACCTCTACCGTCGACTGACACATCGCGCAACCGGCTCGAAGAACCCGAACCCTAAACTCATTGATAGAAGACTCTACGAGTTAGATTTCGAGGTCGAGCTCTTGGTAAATAAGTGCAAACCGATCGTGGTCAGAAATCATGATCTATCTATCTACGACAGTCTTTATCTCGTAGAGGACGCTTTTGCTGAAGGGGTAATCACAGCTTTTCGCTTAAATAATTGCTTAACTATTGTATTCGCTGAAGGTAATCTCTTTCATAGAAGTCCGGATAAAGCTCAACCCGAACAAAGTTATCAAAGTCCCAAAGAAAGAAACTTTTGATCAACTTGCTCTTTACCGCTATGCTGACGCTTCTACCGAGTGGCTACCTTGCCGAATCCTTCATAAATACATTCCAGATCAACGAGAGAAAGGTACACAAAAAGTCAATCTCAATGACATTGAAGGTTTTGCCGTCGAGTTCGAGAATTTCCCGAAAGGTTGAAATGCTCTCTTGCAAATTTTTTATTTTTCGCTTCGTTTCTTAGAAACTATATTCAAACTGAAGAACGAGGTTGCTTTGGTTCACGATATCAATCTAAGCGAAATAGAAACCAAAAAAATGAAGGTGCTTTTATTTCTAGCCTTATCTATTTAAACTAACTAATTTCCCATCCCTTTAGGAGGAGGTTTACAAAGAAATGAAAGCACCTCAGGTTGAGGTCACAAAACTTCCTATTGGAAAGTCAGAGACTCTCGGCACTAGGTTCGGTAAAGACTTTTTCGCTGGTTTTGCAAGTTTGCTCGAGAAGGAAATCAACAATCGCGAGGAAATAAGTAAAACTCTCTGAAAACCAATCGAAATTTGCTGACTTACTTACTTAGTGGGTGAAGAGGAAGAGGAATATCGCCAGGACACCGCGTTGGCAAGGAAATAAACTGCTTAATAGAATGAAAATTGAATTTACTCACAGTAACCATAAGAAATTCCTAAGAGAATCGTATATATCTATCTTAAGTTTCCTTTACAAAAAGACCTTCGATCCAGTAGTGAATAATTAATCAACAAATTGTATCTTACACTCGAATTTTGATTATTCTAAAGAATAATCCTCGCCAGATTGCTGAATAGCTAATTAAATCAGTCGATCGGATAAAATTTGAAACCTCAAATAGCCAGTATCATGCAATTCAATTTTTGAAAATTTTTCTGATAGCATTTTCAAAAAAAAAATTATTTATCTTGATATTCACGCGGACATAGCGAGGAAATGAGTATCAAGGACTTTAAAATCATAAGCCGGCTAGGGGAAGGTTCGTTCGCGAGCGTGTGGAAGGTAGTGAGGTTGTCAGATAACCAGGAATATGCGCTGAAGAAGGTAAATATGAAAAAATTGTCAGATAAGGAAAAAGAAAATGCGCTGAACGAAGTCAGAATTCTGGCCTCGATTCAGTCGCCATTTGTGATCGGGTACAAAGAAGCTTTTTTCGACGACGACTCGATGAATCTCTGCATCGTCATGGAGCTAGCGACTGGCGGCGACATCCAATCTTTGATTCAGAAGCACATCAGAAGCAGGACTTATATTCCTGAGCATGAGATCTGGCAGTTTCTTATTCAAATACTCAAAGGACTCAAGGCTCTTCATGACAAGAAAATCATTCATCGAGACCTGAAAGCAGCCAATGTGTTCATTAGTTTAGATGGCAGAGCCAAAATCGGCGATCTGAACGTCTCAAAGGTCACGAGCAGTAACTTTGCGTACACTCAAGCAGGAACACCGTACTATGCCTCTCCAGAAGTATGGCGTGGACAGCCGTACGATGCTAGATCTGACATTTGGTCTTTGGGGTGTATCATTTACGAAATGGCGGCTCTGAGACCTCCGTTTAGAGCGAGGGACCTCCACGAGCTCTACACCAAGGTGACAAAGGGGGTTTTCGATCGAATTCCTTATAGATACTCGTTCGAACTCTCAAATATCATTTCCAGCTGCCTAAAGCTTACTCCGAGCCAGCGTCCGACCACCGACCAGCTATTGAGCCACCCAAGCGTGCTGAAATACATGCAAGAGAGCCAAACGGTCCATCATCTGGACTTTGGCCAATCGGAACTCATCAAGACGATTAAAGTGCCCAAAAACATTCGATTGCTCGGAATGAACCTCCCGAAGCCTAACTACAACGATTTCAAAAGCAACGTCATGAAAAGGATTGTTGAGTCCCCGTCACCTAGACCTCAGAGGCCCGACGTCAACAAATCTAACATAAGCGATAATGAGCCCGAGCAGAAGGTGTTTCCGTTTGTTCGCGTCCATAGCGCAGGGAATATACAACCTCAGGAGGTTTTTGTTCAACAAAATTTCATTCTCCAACCTCCAGTTCGGAAGAATGAAGAAGCCGCTCGCTATGATAATATTGTCAAAGAACCAAGCTACCAAAGGAGGCGATCGCTGGAAAGAGAAGAAGAGTTCTTGCAAAGAATGCGGAACGAGTATGCCGAGTATGCCAACAAAATGAGGCGAGTGAGCCCGATTCGGATGGTTCCAAGCTCGGAAGTGTCTGAAATTAGCAGAATTTCGAATAACGTCCTGAATGCGCCTCAAACAAAGCAATCTGAGACGCGAGAAGCGCGCGTAGTAACACCAGAAAGGGTCATTCGAGTAAGCAACCAAAACCCCGAAAAAACAGAGGTCAGCTCTAATATTGTGAATATACCACAGGTCAGACAAATCGACTTACGAGTGTTACGCCATATTACGCCTGAACGGCAACCTGAAACCAAGCAGCCTGAATGGCAACCTGAATCCAAGCAGCCTGAATCACGAGGGCTACGTATGGTAACTCCTGAAAGACAACCTGAGGCAAAACAAATCGATTTAAGAGCTTTACGCCATATCACGCCTGAGCGGCAACCGGAAACCAAACAGCCTGAATCACGAGGACTACGCATGATTACGCCTGAAAGACAACCCGAGATGAGAGGAGTCCAAATGATTACACCAGAAAGATTGCAGTTGATAACACCTGAGAGAGTTCGATTGGCTACGCCAGAAAAGGTCCCTAACCAAATAAGCAGCCATCAGAGAGAGTATAGTAAGCTTGAGGAGGTCAAGCCTTCGCCACGAATAATCAGAATCGAAGAGCTTGGCCTAATTGGGGCCCAGCCGAGAGATAATATATATAGTAGAATTGAAGAGGTGAAACCTTCACCGAGGATTCTCGACAAAATGGGAGCCCAGCCTAAAGATAATATATATAGTAAGATTGAAGAAATGAAGCCCTCACCGAGAGTGATCAAAATTGAAAATCTTTCCCCGAGAGCAATGAGGATAGAAAACCCGACTAAAGTACAGATAGACTATCTAGCAAACCTGAAGAAAAGAAATGACCCGCAATTGCAGCAAATTCGTGAACGGTATCTCAACAAAAAAGTTGAGCAGGTCATTCTTTCGCAGCGGAAGAGATTGAACATCGGACCCGCGTCTGAATCAACGGAGAAAAACGACGTTTCGCAAGAATACCAGCCTAATGAGAAACTAAAAAAGCCGTATGTTCAACCATATTCACGAATACAAAGGAAATAAATTATTATAAAGCCTAAAAATTTCGATGGCGGTGAGAGGAAAGCTCTCTTCCCGCAAGAAGGTGGTGAGTAAACTAAACTAATAATATTAATAATAATTGTGAATGGAAGGCCACATTGCCAAGGTTTTTTTGAGTGTAGAAAGAGGGCAATGTGGTCACTTACTATAATTTTGAATAAAAGAAAACTGAGGAAATCATTTGACTCCATTTTCTTTTATAGTGGCAGTAGATAGACTCTATTTTTTGTGAGTGAAGTACTATTATGCGCGAGCATAATCTACCTCATTAAAAAAAACTCTGAGAAATTTGAAATTTCTTCGAATTTGTTCAGTTGACTCAGAGATAATCTACCTCATTCAAATGAAAATCTCTGTCACCGCAAGCATAAATAGATATATATATATTTGATTAATTTAGTATATATGCTTTATCTAAGAGTAATACTTTCATAATATTAACCTATAAATTCAACTTGCTCCAAAAAATAAAAAACTCCTGAAAAAATTTCCAAACACACTTCAACCAAATCCAAGGAATTAGAGATAGGCATTCAAGTCTAATAAAGAACAGGTAATTAAACAGTCCCCAGGACGATTTATTATTTATTCAAACTAATGTTTCCTTTTAAATATGAAGTATCATTGTTACTCTCATTCAGCCTCACAATGAATAATGCCATATAACTATTCATTAGAATGAGAATTAAAGTTCATGGAATTTTCAAAGAATTTTATTTAGTTGATTCTGGATGATTCAAGATCGAAAATATTTCTAGCGCTTCAACCAAAAAGTTCCATTTCGACTTTCCTCCAGCAAATTTCTCAATAATGCTCTCTGCTTCCTCTTTTGTAGTCCATTGTGGAGCATACGTGCTTCCCATTTTCAAAACTCCTTTTAATCCTTTTGGCCCATTATCTTGGATCAAGAGATCAGGACCATCCCCAAGTTGGATTCCATACTCCTGATTTTTCGGACAGAATACAGCTAGACTTTTTTTCTCAGACCTGACTCGAGCTATTGCTTTGTCTTCAAGCGAAAAAATAAAGCTTTTAGTTGAATCCTTCCAAAGACCCATGTACCCACCAACCGGATTAAGGCTTCTATCAGTGTAAAACCCAAACTTAACATCTTCGGTTGTTTTTATAAGAAATAGCAGCGGTGCCGCGTACTTCATCGCAGAATAAATATGCTTAAGCTGATCTTCAGGATTAGAGCTGTATATCCTCTGGATCAGCAAAGGAACGTTATCTTCCTGGATGATTGAACGGAGTTGCTCGAATTCTTTTGGGGTCTTGAGGATCTTTGTCTCGTAGAAATACGCACTCAGCGTGAGCGGAATAATCTTATTTACAAGACCGGAGCGGTCCTTAAAGATATTCGTGATCGAATCTCTGATTTTCGCAATCATATCATCATCATATTGGCATGTTGGTCTGATGGTCGTTTGTTTTTCTATCTGTTGCCCAAGAAACTTCAATGAATGGTAGATGCCTTTGATTTTATTATCATCGTTCTTGTATCTATTGAAAATAGAAAGATCTTCCACATCATCAATGGTGCTCTTCACCCACTCGTGAAACTGTTCTCCTGAACCAATTTGATCGAACTCCTGATAAATTGCCGCCTCTGCGTCCTGCCAGGTAATAGGTTCAGTGGGCTCAGAAGAGCCATATTTCATGAGTTTGAGATTGAAATATTCAAAGTTATGCTGCAGGATGGCAACCTGATTGTCGATTTCTTTCAGTAGCTTCTCCTTCTCCAGCTTGAAGATGTTTTTGATTTCTGATAAGAGCTTATCGAAGATATAGTCGATATGTCCTTTCTGAGCCTCAAAGTGATTCATTAGGTTTTTGAGCGCTGAGTCCTCAAGTTCGAGGACCTTGTTTAGAGATTTTGGAGGCTTCTTTTGTTTGGAGCTCAAGCGAGCGAATTCTTCTTGAAATTTGGCGAGGTTATTAACATACTGTGGAATTGGGACTGAACAGCCCACGAGTTGGTCTGTCAAGCAGCTTTTGCATAGGATATTCTTCTCAGCAAGGTTGTTGGGAAATATTACTTCGATAGCCTTGTCGTGTTCTGCGCACTTGTAGAGTGGATATGTTCGTGATTTTTCCATTTTGCAAAATAGTATAATGAGTTAATAGTATCGAGGATAATTGAGAACAGATTTAAATCATGAAATCAGCCAATGAGATTAAACCCGAGATAGAATCTGAAACGAAATTGTGAATTTAATTAAGATTTACATCAATTGATCAACTGAAAAAATGAGTTTCAAATATGTGCATTTCACTTGGAGCGAGATATTAAAGATGAAGAGAAGCTAATTTATTGGGTAGTTAGGAAGGGATGGACAGATGGGAAACAGAATGTTTACTCAACGCTCCTTGCTTGTAGGCAATCAACAATCTCAGCTAATCTCCGAATTCAATTCGAAGGAAAATGGAGGTTTGAGTTGATATTATCCCAATTCTTCTCCATTCAATAAAAAGAAAACCAGAAGAAGTCACGCTTAATTTGTATTTTCATTTTGATGATTGTTAGCTAAACATTTTCTTGATATGTTGAAATTGTATTGAATTCTGAAGTTTGTGTTTAAAGGGAGTTTATGAAACTTCAATATCAAGTATGAATATTAAGAATTTTGGTGCTATTGTGAACCTATGTTGGAATTGCTACGATTCATTGTCTATTCTCCCAAATATTTATGAGATCAAATCTCACATTACCGATTCGAAAATTAACATTTCTTGAATTTATCACACCAACTAGTTTTCATTTGTTTTTAACTAATTTACTCAAACTATTCTTTGTTCTTACATAATTCAGAAACTGCTCTTAAAAACTCTATGTTGTTTATATCATCCCTTTTTTTGGTTTTATTAAAACGGCATATTGTCTCATTTTACTCATCTAAAAACTCTAAATGGTAAATAATCTAAAAACATTTGAATTAATCTTATACCAATGACTCGTGAATTAACCTTATACTTTGTTGCGAGGAAATCTAATATCAAATACCAAGATTAGTTTACCAAAGGAACCAAAGAAAATATAGATGTCTACTGCTCTCGACCTTGACCAAAATAAATATCGTTACACACCTCTACTCACGAAAAATGATTCAGACTGTATTACCTCTATCCACGACACCGTTCCTGCTTTCATTTTCTTGGCCCTGAAATTGCTGGATGCGAGTTGCGAGGACTACAGCCACATCTCGCTGAAATGAGCAATTCCTACTGTGCCAAAAGAAAATGCAGCGAATTCTGCACACAAAAAAATTTTAATTTCTATGAGTTGAGTCTGGCAATGACGGAGGTTCTCTCCGGACTACTGATTGAGCCGCATGTCCTGCCAGAAGCTCAACAAGTCAGGAATTAATATCAGTCTTTTAGAATTCAAATGCGCTAAATGATTTGAATTATTAATTCATCAGATTTCTGAATAATGAGATAAAATTTACTCTTTTTTTCATTTAATTATTATACTAAAATTCACTAATGAAGTTTCTAGCAGCTGAGTTCTATCATTGTAAATTACTTTTATTACAGTATGTTATGGAGTTAGAAATTAGTTATAGTTTAAAGAAAACAGACTAGTTTGATGAATAGACTCTTGAAGTATATAGTCTCTGAATAGTTATATCTACTACAAATTAGCAAATTTCCATCTTTCTTAGGACTAAAATAAGAGAACTCGTTGAACTAGAACTGAATTACTCTATCGAATTATTTCAATATGACATATAAATTACTAATAACAAGTAAAACAATCGTTTGAGGTGTGGATAGGAGTTGCAAATTTTTTATGTAGATCAGCCAACTCGCAATACTTCAAAATCCTGAAGGTTCTTCCATTTTCATCAAAATGAGCGTTCTAAGCACTTAACTCGCACATTTTTGAGGAGATTATGTAAATATTGAGTTAAATTCTTCTTAGATAAATAACTTTTTTCAATATTCTGCTACAACAACAAATATGAGCTTATCTCAGTATCAATTTCGTAATAACAAGCTTCCTGAGGATTGACTTCCTCCCCCATCAGCTAATCATAATAAAAAGTAATATATATACACGCATTCGTGAAATCTGTCTAAATGTCGAGCGAAGTATCACGCGCAGCATGTATCAAGAGGGTTTTGATCTGATGATTTCTTCTTTTTTATGGCCAAGCTAGTATCGAGTCTTTGGTCCAGACTCTTCCCTCTCCTTCCAAATCCATTCTTCTCTCTAGCGTAATATTATTAATCCCCCTGAAAGTCCAATCAAATGAACTTACTTTTGGATGATAAGCTTCTTCACAACAGAAATAAACGCGTCCGAAACAGATTCAGCAGTCTTTGCACTAACTTCGTAAAAATCCATGTTATTTTTCCTCGCAAATTCCTATTAGAATGCATTAGACATAGCATTTCACAAGAATAATACCCGTGTATATGCAGCGTCCACTTGCTTAGAGTCTTTTAAATCAGATTTATTTCCTAACAACAACAGTTTCACATTCCTATCGGCATAGCTCTCGATTTCCCTCATCCAATATTTATCCACGGCTTCAAATGTCGGCTACATCGCAATGAAAACAATGAAATTTGTGTGTGTTTTTCTTCAGCTTATACCTGGCAAGTAGCATCATAGACGACGACGATCGCGTCAGCGCCTTTATAATAAGCGCTTGTTATCGTTCTGAATCTTTCCTGACCAGCAGTATCCCACTAGAACAAGAATAAATAAAAGCGCGTTGCAGAAATCATCATACAATTTGAAGTTTGATCTGTAAATCGTCCACGGGCAAAGTTTTGAACCTCTGAGAGAAGAAGAGTTAGGCATCGATGGAAATCTTATTATTTTACGAAATCGACACCAATTGTTGTGAGGTAAGTCTCTTCAAAAGTGTCATCCTATAGAAATTCGCTCATTAACCACTTTCAGTTATACAAACTCACCGCGAATCGGAACAAAAGCGAAGACTTTCCAACACCTGAGTCTCCAATGATAACAAGCTTAAAGAGATGATCGCTGAGTCAATGTTAAGAAGAGGGTGAGATTCGTTTTGCTTACTAGTCTCTGCCTTTCAACATCTTTTGCTAGGTTGTGATTTCTGTCTGTTTATGCTTAAATCAAATTTGAAATTTCAGATCAAAAAACTGCCTTTTAATCAGCCTTACAAGAACTAAAACGTTGATTCCAACTTAAAATGCTTCCCATAGCCAATTTTTCCATGAACAAAATTTGGTTGCCTGGAAGTGGAAAAAAATATGTGATCCTTTTAATACAATCCACCATCGTTTTAGTGGAAACTTTCTTTGATTTAACTGGGTTTTTTTATTTTTAATGCTGCCAAAAATCAGAGCTCGTTTGAGTTTTTGTTATATTTTATGAGATCCCATAGAAACCCTTTTTTCAGTCTCAAGATATGAAAGATTTGCTTTTAAGTTCTTGTTATGCACAAGCAGATTTAGATTTCTAATTAAGAGTCCATTTTAATTATCATTGGAAAAAAAATAAACATAAATCGAGAGAGAAGATGCTTCTTCAAACCCAGAATCAGCAACTCGCTAAACAGCATTTCGATACCCTCCCTGATGGGGACATCAACCGCCAATACTTCGAAGGAAGAAAGTTCGTCCCAACCAAGGGATGGTTGAAGGAGCTTATTGCAACTCCTTTGATCCGCCAGAGAATTGAAACATTAAATAAATTCTATCCTTACCAAAGAGTCATTAAGGCAACCAAAGAGGAATACGAACAGTAAGAGCCCTTGTCCTCCACAGCTTCTAATCGAGTAAATAGTGATTCCAAGCAAGGAATTCGCAATGCCCTTACTTTTACCGCAGTCTCTTGGTTCACCATCTTTGGATTCGCTCGCTATGGCAAAGTTGCTCGTAAGTGTCCTTTGTTGAGATCGTGAACCTTACTGGTACCTCTCTAGCGATTTTCAGAGAATACGGACTCTATTTCAAGACCCATAGAGTGTTTAGACATTATCTCTATGCTTTGATTCTTCCACTGGCATTTGCAAGATACCACCTTGCCTCAAAGTATTTTCCACATGTCGAAGCTCTCTGGGAGGTCCACGTCAACAGGTAACACTCTTCTATTGCATCCCCTTTTCTCATATACCGCCAATTAGATTGAACAACAAGATCCTTGATGACCCATCCAACACTGTCTATCCATATGAAATGAGTACTATCAATCCCTGCTTTACCTCTGCTAACATTGGTTGATTAATAGGAGAGAGACAAAGATTCACTTTCTAAGAATATTCTTTGCCCTTTGAAGCGCTTTCGTCACAAGCATTGATTTGTATGAAAATAGGTCAAAGATTGCTTTGTTCTATGGGATAAGTAACAGTATTTCTCTCATCTACGTACGTGTTAAGACGATATGAGGTTAATCTGTTCTTGCGTACGTTTACTCTTGAGAATATTAAACAAACCTGACAATCATCAATAACACATACAGTTCAAGCTCAAACTAACAAAGACACATAATATCATGATGAATGACTTGAATTCAACACGTTTTAATGAGAATTTTTGAAATAAGTGAGCTCTTACTCCGAACCGCAATATGATGGGGGAATGTAGTGATCGTTATTAACTTACATATGCGTATGTTTGTTCGAGAAAAAGGGTATGTATTGTAGCGTTTATGCAATTATCGATAATTTGGCGTTCCCTCTTCATTATCAATGATCCTACAATTATTTTGTTTTGCTTGTGATTTGATTGAAAGTAAAAAATCGTTCGTTTAGAACTGACAAAAAGTTGCAAATAAATCGAGCAATAAAATTGATTATTTTT
>ENA-UOTX01000902-UOTX01000902.1-compost-metagenome-genome-assembly--contig:-NODE-902-length-27232-cov-6.233622_pt1 | contig 27232 bp, 16 predicted proteins | sample MGYA00238143_ERZ746982 | MGnify/ENA primary metagenome ERZ746982 (study PRJEB28758, sample SAMN06268862) | compost metagenome | isolation source: single cell | place: USA: California, Emeryville, Joint... | reverse complement strand
CATTATATTAGAGGGTAAGGTGCTTTAGTAATAGAATATTTGTTATGATTGCTGTTGCTCTGAATGGCTTTATCTGAAATTTCTTAAACAGGTTCCTTCAATTTAAAATTTTTTTTTGCTCGCTGATCGACTGAGTCCGAGATAACGAAACGCTAAATAAAAATTTTCTGTTATGAAAGAGAATGCATTTCTGAAAACGATGCTATTAAAGCATGATATTCCTCAGAAATCTAAGAATGGGGTTTGAATACTAAGTAGCCAACACAGAGAATGAGTGCTAGCCTGTTGCTGGTTATCTGATAAAAAATCGCAAGTGCTGTTAAATATGCATTGAGTGCAATAATACAAATAAGAGCTAATTAAAGTATTAAACATACTATTTTATACGAGGAAAAGAGCGTTAGATCAGAAAAGGAGATCTGATCACGAATATTAGAAACGCTATCTATCTCCTATTTAATTCATTTCCGTATGCGATATAAAGAAAGACCTCAGAATTATCGAAGTAACAAGAAGAAAACATTATTACTACTCCAAAAGATGGGTGGCTGCCTGCCTATAGACAGTGTTCCAATCAATGAGAACAGTATCGAAGGTATCGAAGGACCTGTTATTGTTCGGGTAAAACACCGCAGATATGTTCCGGCCTTAAAGAATATTGGAACAAACCAATTGTACAAGAATAGAATCGAGAGAGACAATTCTTACAGTAACACATCAATTAATGCAATAGGCTGACAAAAAAAGAGTCGCCTTGTCTTAGAAATTCCGAGCTTCTCCCAGAGTATGTACAACAATAACAATAGATTCATCATGTGTATCTCTTTATAAAATTTCATGCATTTTAATGAGAAGAATTACATTTCTTCTTCTATATGTTTATATTTCATTATAATAATAACAACTGACACCTGAAATCGGGCAATATTCTAGTAAACAAGTCATTCATCGTGATTGAGAAGCTTGCGAGGTAGTCAAAATTAGCGAGGTATGTAATTGAGTAATTGATATTTCACATCCCAAATCGAAATGGCAAAATCAGTTTTCTGTCGTTTGGATTTGCTGGAATCGTTAGTTTCTCTCATCAATGAATTTCATCAACGAGCTGAACGGCTAATCTCCTATTGCAAGCAAAAATAGATCTCAATCCTGACTTGAAATTTCAATTGTAATCTTTACCTGCAATTTGTGATGATTAAGCTCCTAGTTAGTCCTATTATATGAAAATTTGAAGTTTGCCATGAAGTATCTATAGCTTTTTTATACACAGAGAGCAAAGATTTGACAGAGATCTTGAGGTTATGTTCTCGTTTTAAAATTAGAGGAATAATTTTTAACCTATTCATGGAGACTCAAAAGCGTGGTATAGACCCTAAAAGTTTCCTCACTCGGGCAGATAAACTCAAGCACATTGAGATCCCGAAGAGTACACCAACTCGAATTATTGTAAAACCGAGCGAAGGAGGCCTTGGTTTCAAAACCAATTCCTATCCAACCGAATTCATCCTTGAAGGTGTGACTAAAGATATGTTTGAAGCGACAGTCAAGGGAGCAAACAGAGTGATTGAAGGAGTTTGGAAAATCAAAAAAAGAGAAGAGCAAATCGAATACAACAGGTACACAAGAAAACTACTTTACCTTGCGATTTTGCTCATTATAATTTCATTCATTTTGCTGGTCATCATGATTTATGGAACTCAACAAGAGAGCCTTCTCTGGGCAACAATAGGATTACTCGTCACCTCGATGATCATCACACTGACAGTTGTCACGATTAACATATTTACCTATCCCAAATTTATCCATTTTGAAAACACTATCAAGAAGAAACTGAAAAATTTCTTAGAAAATGAAAACAATAACATTTATCTCAGGCTCAACTACAAATGGAAGATGGAAGAAGATTTTTATTGGCTTGAGTTATTGGACTTCAATATTTCAGCTGCAGAAAAATTAGACAGATACACAATTGTTGGAAATTTGGGTGTGAATAAGCAAGATACAGGATCTCAGCTCATCGAAGGGAGTCACTTGCTGCGTAACTCAGTCAAACAGAGAAGCGAGATTCAACTAGATAGTTGATTTTCATTTTTTGTTTTATTTGAAGGCATTTCTTCTTTGATGAGCTTTTCTGTTGGTTTATCTCTATTTTAATTCTAGCCATCAATCTCATGAAATAATTGTTTTTGAGACCCGCATTGTTGTTGGCAGCAGAGTCTTAGGTGGGGGTGGATGAGTGTTTGCTCCAAAATTTCAGAATCAATATATTAGATGATGTAAAAAGAGTAAATTAATCTTCAATAGTTGAGAATTCGAAATAGCGAACAGATTATTCTGAGCGAATGAGGTGATAAGTGCGGCGTTGTCTCATATTTAGGATTATCAAAAAATAGCTAACTAAAATCGGCTCAGTCTTTATTTCAATCACTCAATCAAGTCAGATCTTTTCTCTTTTTTTGTTTTGGAAAGATTAACCACAAAAGGTTTGAACAAATAGATAAAATGAACTTTCAAAAATGTTATATAGCTTCCTAACAGCAGTGATAATTCGTTGTCAAAGCGGTCGATTTGCAACAAAAGAAATTGAATAACAAAATTGTTAAATGTGTAAAAAAATTTTTTTTACTTCAACATTCCATAAATTATGGCAAATTTCTGGTTCAAGATCTCTATAAGTTTTCTGAAATGTAATTTGAAATTCTTTAGTTATTAACTAATAATTCCAATTAATTTCAGTACTCGGTATAAATTTTGCTGAATTATGAGAATAATGAATTTCCAGTTATTTTCCAACGTGACTGTCTCTGATTATCAGGAGATTTTTGAGCAACTCTTGGATGTTCTCGCATAGTTATTGGAGTCGCATTTCCCGTAGGATGTTGAATTTCGTCCTCTTCTTTGATGATAGGAATATGAAAATCATGCATATGGGCCCGAGCATGCCGAAAAGCCTCGATTTTTGGGTTTTTCTCGTCTATACTAATATTTATCTCCATAGAACTATCATTCATATGATGTTGCTGTGTTTTAAAAAGAGCTCCTCCCATATCTAACGCAGGTCCTGAAAATGTTAGCATCTGGGTTCTCTCTTTTTTGAGGTTTAGTAGACGTTTTATTTCCTCTTGAGCAGCAGCAATTTGCCGATCAATTTCCCCAGCATCGTGGTTCCTCTCAACTGTTTTTTCTAGCGCTGACAGAGAATTTTCAAGTTTCATTTTCGCATCCATTCTTTCCAGAATTTTTCCACTCAGTTCCCAGAGTTTTTTATCATAATTTTTTGGAACTATTTTTCCTTTTTTAGTGGTATCGATTATGCGGGTCTTTCTTCTCTGTTGCTTTCTGCCTTGCTCTGGAGATGCATGGAGTTTGAATTTCACTTTAGTTTCTCCGGAAACTGAGGCTCGGCGAGTTCGGGGAGCATTTTTCTTGATGTCTGACTCGGTAGAATCACTATCGCTGTCACTATCACTACTGGTAGAACCGCTCCCCATCAGTTCTCCAATGAGCTCCAATGGAATAAAATTAAGGTTTTGGACATAGTAAGTTAAGAATTGATTCGGGTTATTCACACTGTGGCTTTTCATAAATGCTCTCGTCTTTTTCTTTTTTGGACAAGGAGGGAGTTCACTAATGTCTTGTGAACTTATATCAGCACTTTCGTCTAATTTGGTTGGACCAATATCTTTCTTTTTCGATTTTATCCACTGTGCCATGCTAGGAACATCATTAGGAGGTGGCCCTAAATCCGTTTCAATGATGTCAGAAGCATCAAGATCAATTTTTGAAGACAAAACTTTGGTCATTTTGGATTTCAGATCTTTAGGAGGAACAGTCTTTTTGGGTCTATTGCGATTTAGCATTCCAGTTTTTTCCTCTTGGGCTGCGTCCTCGATTATATCGTTGGAGAGGTTGACTGCTGTCTCATCGCCACCTGTAACTTGACTTGTAGTTGGCTTTTGAAAAATATTTGCAAGATTAATTTTTCGCTTTGCTCTGTTCAGCTTTTCGTAAAGTTTGATCCTCGTGTCGATCTTGGAGCTCAAGAATGGAGAACCTTTATGTTCAACAACCTCTTCTTTCTTAGCCTTTTTTGCAAGTGTATCTTCATCCGCATATATTGACTCATAGAGGTTTTTGAGGTCCTTGGCCACTTGCTTGTAGAGAACCTCGCTGTTTGTAAGCATTGTTATGATGGTTTTATTCGTGGCTTCGATTGAACGAATCCTCTCATTCATAAAACGAACCTCTTTCTGTGAATCCGTTAAGTTTTTTTGATCGCCTTCAAACTTCATTGTTTTATACGCCTGAATCTTATCAGTCTCGGTCTGTTGTGCATATGTGTTCTGGAAATTGTTTCCGAGGATAGCAATGGGCAGCGAAAAAATAAGCATTCCGATAACAGCCAGCACCGATGCTATTGCTTTACCTAAAATAGATTCAGGGGTATAATCGCCATAACCCACTGTTGCTAACGTGACCAGCACAAACCACATCGCATCAGCCATCGTTCGAATTCGCTGCTCAGGATGATGGACAAAATCTAAGCCTAGCCATTCTCTTTCAGAATAGTAAATTGCAGTTGCACCAACGATGTTTACAACAGCAATTAGGAGAGTCAGGAATCCAAACGATCCCAGACTTGCTCTCATCCCTTCCGAAAACACATGAGTGTCTCGCAGGTACCTTCCAAGTTTGAAAACTCTTAAAGCTTTGCTCCATCTCAATATTCTGAGCAATTTTGTGTTATCTTCTGGATCGTATATCAGTGTTTGAAACCCTAGCTCCAAGAAAAACGGCGTTAAAGCGAGTAAATCAATTATCATAAAAGGACGAAGCATTATTTTGAGGGTGGAGTCTCCGAATGCAGATGCCGAAACGACTCTGAGGGTATATTCCAAAACGAATATTAAAGAAACTGCAAGTTCAAGACCCTCCAAGACGTTATTTGTGCCGATAGAACTAGTCACAATGGAGTCAATCGTTGTAAACAGCACCGAAAAAACGATCACAAAGTAAAATATATTTGCGAGCATTGAAGACGTTGAATCTTCTACCAAGAGGTATATATACTTCTGGCAGCTTTGGAATTTCAAGTAATATTGTTGGCATTTGGGATTCTTCTCGATGATTTTGGAAATTTTTTTGTCGAGTTTCTTTGGTTCAGGAGGAGGTGCTTTGGTTATGCTTCTGAGGATTTTAAATTTAACGAAATGATCTCGAAAGCTCCCTCTTCTCTGTCGAGGCTCACTGGAACTTGAAATGGAATCTTCTCTTGCTAGCTTCCACTGATTCTGAACTAGCGATTTTAACATATTTAATCTGAAGAAAAAAGCTATTGCTTTTATCGGAAATATAACTTTGATAAAATTGCGTTCAGAAAACAAAATTACTCTAATTATGCAGATAACGGGTTTATTTACCTGACTTCTAGAGTGCAGAAGAGCTCAGATGGTTTTTTCATATAATGTCTGCGAGGGTTTTCTTATATCACTTTTGTTTTTTGATTTTATCATCGTTTCATCAAGAAATTTGAAGGCTTGTATTTCCATAAATGTTGCCAAAATAAAATTTGAACAGAAATAAGGAATGTGAAAAATTAAAAAAATGTTATTATGAAGATATTAAATAAAATTGCATCTATGAATTAATCAGACTACTTATGAAAAAATAAAGCTATTTCCTTAATTTCACCAGCGATTGAATCGATCACCTGAAAACTATTCCTTTGAAAAGTTCGATTGCCCTCTCTTTTTTTTTTTGTCTTTAATCATAGATAGAATCTTGAGAAATTTTCGAAGAGTCCCTTTAAGTAACCTAGCAACTTAATATTCACATAGCAATTTTATCGTTGTTTTAAATTGAGTTTATTTCGATTTGAAGCAGTGCAAAACATAACATTTATTTGACCTTGCAACATGATTTGTATTTTCTGAGCGAACATCTCATAGATCTCACACTTTGAAAAATATACTCTCTCAGTTCACATTTGAGTTTCTGGGCGTTTTCCCTTCTTTTTCTTGTCTAAAGAGAATAGGACTAAATTTATATTTATTTTGACCTCATCTGGTTAATTTTGAAGAGTATTCATGTGCTCATTACTTTCTTTTGGTTGATGTTATTGAGTAATTAAGTCTGATTTCAATGTTAAACAAAACTATCCTTTAACAACAGACTGCCTCAATGATAGTCGTTCTATTCAAGGACCTTTGTAAGATTTAGAAAGAAGTAAATGCTCCATAAGTTTCTATCTCTAATTCTATCCATCAACATATATATATATCTTTCCCTTCTCTCTCTCTATAATTTCTTACTTGATATTCAAAATATATTTTGATAAACTAACTGATTTGTTATGTAAGTCGTTTCCTTGAGCCTCAATCTGGCGAAGAAGCAAGATAAAAGATAGGAAGGCCACAATTTTAGTAATATCGTTGCTGTGTGGTTGTATTCGATGTGCTTCCAATCTAAATAAAGTTTTTCATGTATTTTAAACAATAGTAGATATGAGGAATAACCTTCGAGCTTAAACTCTGGATAGCGCTTTCATATTGTCTCCTCAAACCGTCAAGCTCTTGAATTCGCGAAACAAGCTCTTTTCCTTTTTCTGTCAGCCTTGAGGAGTTGAGTTCCAGTTGAGATCTAAGTTCATTGTTTGCTGCTCGTCTGGTCCATAAATATCAAGCAACGAGGCACTCAATCAGAATATTACAGTTGGTCATTCTCTTGAATGAGAGCTTCGTATCTCTCCTTAGTAATTCCAACTCCTGCGGTACTTCTGTTCCTTTTTGAGACATCTTCAATCTCTTTTCTCAATTTTTCAAACTGGAAGGCAAAACATTAGATTTTCCAGGAGAAAGGAGCTAACCTGTTGCTGGAGCTGATCATAATCGTTCTTTCTTTGACTCATAAGCTCGTATACTTTCTGTAGTTCATTCTTGTAATTTTCGTTCATTTGCTTCAATTGTTTGATTTGACTTTGATCAGCTGCTTTATCAGCTCCATATCGAATAGCAAGTTGTTTGACATCCTGATTAAAATTATTAAAAAAATTTAATGTGACTGCTTTGATATGAAGAATAATACGAAGCTGCTGGCCTTGTAGAATTCAAGTTGGGACTGAAGTTCAGCAACTTTGTAGAAATCTTCGAGTTCCTGAACTCTTTTTATGAGAGAATCGTTCTCCGCGAGCCTTTGATTGTTGGAGGCATTCAATCTATCTCGTTCTGCTACGGAGAGGTTCACTTGAGATTCAAGATCTTTAATCCGGAGCTGAAGCTGACTTATGTGACTCTCGTAGGATGCTCTTTCAGCATTGAATCTGATCTGAACGGTGTTAGAGTCCTGCAATAATATTATTTTAAGATTGCTCACTATTTAACTCACAATGCTGGAGCTCTTAATGCTCTCAAACTGTTGCTGGAGCTCTCTTAATTGCTCATACTTGAAGTTTTCGAGTTCTTGGATCTTCTTTCTTTGTTCCTCAATTTCAATAGCTTGATTTTGAGCTAAAGCTGTTAGTCTCTGAATTTCTGTTTGTAACGCACGGGGATCGGAGTTTGCTTTGTTGAAGGGTGAGTCAACCGGGATGAGGAGAAAGAAATATTTTACACGAAGAGAATTGGTTCATCTGGAGGAAGGATCAGTACAGATCTTATTTACTATTGATAAAATTTAATTATATCTAATTTATTACTCAGAAAATGTTGGCTAAACCTCATGGTTCCATGTCCAAGGTCTTGTGAGGTCAAAATAGTTTTCATTGCAGAGAGTGCTCAGTCTGCCTATTTCAAATGTGACTAAAATACTGAGGTCATGATTAGCAATACCTTCAAATAAAAAGCATTCAAATATGAGCTTACTGATTGCTTGAATCATGCCAACTAATAGTAATAGGAAATAACTCACTTCTCATATATGCACATGCTGGAAGGAAGTTGATAGCTTTATACATATTCTGAGATTGAAGGACACAAAAGCATACTAGCTGAGACTATCTCTTAAGAATGGAGGGAAAGAAATAGTCTTCGAGCAGAAGGTAGACCTTTTATGTGAAATCAGAGGTCGGTTGGTTCAATCAGTGTTTCATTTAGTTTATAGCTGTTTAACGATTATCTTATAGTTTAATGGAACAGGACTAGAATGAAAGATATCGCTTGACAATTAGACGGAATCACAAATTAACTCTGCTGCTACTATGTCGAATATAAATCGCGAGTTTAGAATTATGGAGACAAATTTATGGACGATCAATCAATTGTGTCAATTGTTTTGTGATAAAACATTAGGATGAAAATCTTGGATTTTGGTTGTATGACCTTGACCATTATGAGATTTTTTGTTTTTTTGTTATGCCATTTCGATTTTGCCTTCAAGCGGTTTGTCATGATGAGGGTGATCATGCTCATGCTTATCATCATCATGATGATCATTTTGGTCATGGTGAGGATGGTCATGCTGATCATGATGATGATCATGGTGGTCATGAGGATGGTCATGATGATGGTCATGAGGATGGTCATGATGATGGTCATGAGGATGGTCATGATGACCTGTTGCAGGAGTTTGTTTTTTCTCTTTGGCCTCTTTAGCTTCTTTTTCAGCCTTTTCTTTAGCTTCTTTTTCTGCTTTTTCCTTGTCAGCTTGTTCTTTTGCCAATCTCTCAGCTTCCTCCGCTTTCTTTTTCTCAATTTCAGCAGTCTCACGGAGGTGTTTGAGAACCATCTGGGTGTATTCTTCAAGAGAAAGCACGTGATCGTGGTTGGTATCACCCTGTTCCAACACTCTTCTTACATCCGCTACATCTGGTTTTGGCAGTCCAGAGAATTCATGTGATAGGGCTGTAATGTCATAGAGCTCAGTAAATTCAAGCTTGCCATTATGGTTTTTGTCTGCAGCTTCGAATGCTTGCTTGATGTATAATGTTATCTTTTTAATTTCTTCTTCATCATTTAGTCTTGCATGAAGCGGTAGCGGGGTCTAGTCAGGTGAGTGAGACAACAGTACCACTGGAAAAAATATACTCTTTTCTTATTTTCTCTTCCAGCACAGCATTCGTTTCCCATTTTCTGAGACTTTTGGTGAGATTCGGAACAAAAAAGATTTAATAATTATTGCATTCAGGAATTTTGATTTTAGGATCAAAACGAAGTGCTGTCCGTTGCAACAAAAAAAACGACCTGAGGTCCGATATGGATTAACCATACCAACAGCTTCGATTCACGGCCTTTGTAGGGCTTTTATCTCAAACGTTTCTTTCCCAAACTTCTCTATACTTTACAAAATAACCAAAGGACCAACAGAAAATAAGAAGTCGAATTAGGCAAAAAAAAACGTCAAAAACGATTGGATTAATTTCAGCCCAATTTGTCAATTTTTATGATTTTTTGAGTTGGGATGCAGCTTTTTGGAACTTTTTAAAGCAGCTTGTTGCTCGTCTTAGTGTTTGAAATTCGGTTTGAATATCAAGGTTAATTTTCTTTTCAAGAAGTTTTGAAGGATGTTAATAAGAATTAGAAAGAAAACGCCAGGACCTCTATAGTGAACAACCAAATTTTTTTTTTCCTTTCTCGAAGATTGCGGCAATACTGGTATATCTCCAATTCGTCCTGAGGCTAAAACTATCTCCAAAGTGAAGGTCTTTCACAAGTGACCAATTGAATCGGAAAATTAGGTTGAATAAAATGTAATAAAGTTTTGAAGGCTCAGGTTCCGTTGTTTCATGAACCTGGTCTAGTTGAGATATGTCAAAAAAAGAGACAGAATTAAGAACCCGATTTGGAACTTTCAAAATCTAGTGTAACCAGAGTCTTAGACTTCGGAAGATATATTTATACCGAGGGAACAATACAAACAAGACTGAGCTCCACCGAATTGGCTCTTTGTTACCACAACATTCTAAATTGTTGACAAATCCTGAATTAATATTCTTCAGAATTTTTGGAAATTGTTGGACTCTTCACTGATCTAAAAATATTAGCAAAATGCTGTCTTGCTTTTGGATCCATAATATTTGCGGCCTTTTTGTTGATACTGGTTGAAACTTCTTGTTGGAGTTAGGACTAGGACTCCATAGTAAAAGTTTTGATTTAGAAACCAATACCAACCAAGAACACACCAGCTTCGTATTTGCTAGCCACTGGCCTTAAATAAAATAGTATTCACTTCGAAATAGTAAACTCCTAAGCTAAGTAGTCACCTATTGTTATATACTCATAGCATTTTCAATTATGGGTCTTATTAATTTCGAGGACATGTCTAAACTGTAAGACTAGCAAAAAGTAATTATTAAATAACTTCAATTCAAAAAAATTTATGACTCTTAATTAATAATCATTTTTTAAAATAATCATGAAAAACTTGAAACTAATTAGATTGAAAATAATGTGTTTGTTCGATACAAGGAGCATTGTAACTTGGTATTATTCAAATTGAAGAATAAAGATCAATAAATGTTTTTGAAATCTCGAGGATCACCCTCTTTGTAAAGGTAGAAAAGAGAAATATTACTTTAGATTATTTATAAGGTATATTGAAGAGAGCTATGAAACAGGCAAAGGTATTTGTTTTCAAAAATAAACTTATCGTATATCAGAAGTAAAGGTATTAAAAATATGAAGAGAATTATTTTCCTTTGGCACAGGTGTTACATTTAACATAGAAAATTAAATTTATAAAAAGACAGACAAGTAAATGCAGGAGTGAAACAATTCAAATAATTCCCACGAATACACAGAAAATAAATAACAACAGTTTAGAATTCCCAAATTTCTGATGTACTAACAAAAAGAAATGAAAACACCCTATATTCACAAACAAGGGTTATTTTTTCTCTTGCTTTGATAAATCACTAATAAATGACGAAAATATTTCTCGAATATGAATCAAATTCCTCAACACGATATTAGTATCAAGCCGAGAAGTATCATAAAATTCCAGAGAGAGATAAGGCCTAGTCTTTTATAATAATTTAAAGTCACTTTCTGAAGGTCAGCGAACTAAAGGAAACCAAGGCCCTGCCTTTTAAGAATCTCAATGAGCCGATAGTTCTGAAATTTCAATTATGTGTTTTCCTATGAAGCAAAACATAGAATAGATCATTGGCTATTCCCCTTAATCGAGGCTGATTCATTTATAGCATAAAAATATTGATGTACTCTCTTTAGCATGTCCATCAGTTTTTTTCCATTTCGTTTGATGTTTACTCTGTCATTCGAAGCTCGACTCACATTTCGTGCTTAGGCATCCAGCGGTCACTATCAGCCAATTCTAACAATTTGCCAGTGTTTTTAAGATAAAAAAAAGTACCTTGTGTGAAAAACATATGTAGAGAGAGTGTATTTTTATTATCCTAAGTAAGGTTAATTTACAGATTCAGAGATGGATGTAATACCATTTCTGCGTCACCTGCTACAATCCAAGGAATGCTTCAGTGATTCAGAGGAACTCAGCAATGCTTACTCGCTTAAACCTGAGACTGCTCATTCCAAACAATCAGCAATAAGTCGTTCGAGATTAGCATCAAAGAGATTAACACGCACAGAGAGTGTTAGTTTGGGCAGCAACTTTGATCCGATGCAAGATAAAATCACTCGAGGACAGCCTGACCGCAGATTATCTTTTCCAGCATCTGAAAAATTCATCACTGAATTTCTTGATGAATCACAGCCAAATTTTTCCTCTCCAGGACCAACTCGTGCTATTAAACACGCATCTTGTGAGCCTCGTTCCAATGTTATTGATTTGTGTCAACACAGAATCATTGAGCACACTCTTCAAATAGGAAAAAAGTGGGTAAGTCTTGTATTTTAAAATGGACAAAGGGATTCACTGACTTGTTAGGCTGATTACAACTTCAACACTCTCATCAATGAAATCAAACGCATATATCAGCAAGAAATTCAAGAAAATTTAGTACATTACGCAATAATTCCAAAATTATATCAATATCATATTAGAAATTCTTGCTCCAAAGTCTGGCCAGGGTGCTTATACTATTTACTTCAGCATCAGTGCATGATCTTAAATTCAATAATCAGTACAGGATGATCCTAGCTGAAATTGAAAAACTCGAGATATACTTCTATGAACATATATTAGTGGCACCAACTCAAGAGTCCTCCTTAGGAGCCAAAGCGGAGTCTTTGCACCCAAACACGAATGAATTAGAGTACAGTGAAGAGAATCGAAGACAATCGTTTTACTTCAAAAAGAAACCTGAGCACGAAAAAGAAGACTCAAGCTTTCATCGGTACGAGTTTTTGTTTGAATCGCATTCTTACTGAGGTTTTGATCAGAGAAATAGCGAATATCATATCTCGAGCGAAATATACTATTTGCAGACTTGGCTATGATATTAACTACGCTCAGCTAAGTAAATTATTTTTGCAATTGCCTTCTGATGTTATTCTCTTGTGAAGCTAATTTGTTCAAAGGAGAGTTTAAAGAGAAAGTGCTTCAATGCATGGGACTGTCTGATCTTTTGCAAAATGAAGATATTGCTGCTATAAAACCTTTGAAGAAGCGTGCTCCTTCGTCTGATTTTGGACTACAAACCAACTTTCGTTCAGAGAAAAACTTAAAAAGAGGTACCCCCTCACTTGATACTAAAGTTCAAAATCCTCATTAGGAGATTCATTTACATCGGAGCTTGAGTCTGTGAAAACGGCAGACAAGTTGCTCGATTTTGTAGAAAAGGAGCTAAATAATTATCGAGAAGAGGACACAAATTTTTTGAATGTTAAAGTAACCGCGCTGACCCACCACCTAACACAAAGGACTAAAAAATGGAGTTTCCAGCAAAAGAAGTATTAAATACATCCTAACAATGTTACAGAATTTCATTGGATTACTTGTGCATTATAGAAAGATAATTGAAGAAAAAAGAAAAGAATTAGAGGCCGACCTTAGTATAAAACTCAAAAATTCGAAGTTGCCTTGTAAAATATGCGCTGCGCAAATTGTTGCCGAAAAACTTCCTGAGCATTCCACGAATTGTCGTGAGAAGAATGAACTAAACAGAAAAATAGCTAATATGAACAGCAAGATTAATAATGATATCTTCGAAGCGCTGCAAACTTCAAGAGGGCTCAGCACAAATAATGTCATCGCAATGTACGATTTTTACTGCTTCATCTATCCTTAACTTATTTAAATCGCAAGACGAAATTTTCAAAAAGTCAAGGCCAAATTATCATCGCTCTTAGAAAATCCGAAACAGAAAGAAGAAAAAGGAAGCAAGCCTTCGCGAAGGACCATCCGCGAAAAGAGAATGAGGGAGGCAAAAAGGCAAACCGTTCAAGGTGTTTCAGCATCTCAGTCAGAAACCGACCATGCAGAGCCGGCACTCAATAGAAAGCAGCAAGATATACCTACCAGGCTGGATACGATTGAAAATGTAGAACAACAGTCTTCTGAGCAACTCTCGGAAACTAGTCCAAGCAATAAGAAAATAGTCTCGAAAACAAAAAAATCTAAAAGGAGCACTCTCATGAAGTCCAAAACAATTAACTATCATTTTGAGAAGGACCTTGCCATTCCTGAAGAAGAGGATGAAGTCATGGCTAGCAATTTTAGTGGATCTCAAAATATGTTGAATACCGTACCGAGAGTGCCTATCGAGATGAATTTGCTGAGAAATGATTCTGAGAGTTCTTCTATTAAAATTTTATCAGAAAGTCAGATGCTCTTGACTGAAGAGAGTGAAAGCAGAAAACTTTCACTAAAATTACCCCTAAATTTAACTACAGATTTGCACGAAGACTTCTCTTTCTCTCATGATGGTCTAGACGAACCTCTAACTATCACAGCAGTTCGTTCTGAAAACCCTGAGCTCGCTCCGAGGAGAGATTTCCGAAAGCGGCTAAATAGCGTAGGGTCCAAAAAGCAATCGAATGAATCTGGACAAAGATTTGGCACAAAAAGAAAATCTGTGATAACCAAAGGATACGAAAATTGGGATGACATTATGCTGAGCTCTGCGTTTCCCTCTATGAAACAAAGTGGGTACTATGATGATTGTTTTTCTCCTGAAGAAGTGAGAGCTGATTCAGCGAAATCGACGCAGATTTTCCATTCAAAAACTCCTAATGATGTTGATGTGAAAAAAAATCTCTCAGACAAATTCAATTTTAGCAGTAGAAAAATTGATGAGCTTACGGACTCCATTGTTGTGAAGAACCCGTCTTATCATCACAACAAATCAAAAACAGCTAATTTTAAGAAGCCATTTAATCAGTTAGAGAATGGAGAGGGAGGAGAAACTACCAAAATCAGCGATGAAACTCCTGCTACTAAGGCGAGGCATAAGACCGTGTTTCTCGAAGAAACTCCAATAATGGGTCGCCGTTCTACGGAGAGGCTAAAATCAACCCATAACCGTGTTCAAGAAATGTACCATACACTAAAATCTCTTAAAACCGAAATCGACGAGAAGAGGCAGGTGATAAAAATGTGTGAAGTGATCAAAGAGATTGGAAAATTCATCACATCTCAGGACTTCTACAATAAAAGTATCAGTTGTGATTTGGCAATTTGTTAAAACAATTTTTTTGTAGAAATGACTCTTATTGTGACTGATTTTAAGTCCAATATGGAAGAATATGAGAAAAACGTTACGAAGAAGGAATCCCTTAAAATAAGTTACAAATTCCTCGAGCACATTGAGGTAGTTAAGTTTGATGATTTTTGATATCAACGATCGACTGATTAGATGAGGACTGAACTGACCAAACAATTATCTGAGACTCAGAAGAAGCTTGATGCACTTGAAGGAAATGACAAGCCTAAAGAGATTCGAACTCGAAATCCTGGCACCTCAAGACGAGACACTACTTACACTGGGCTTTTGCAGAAGCCTGCACATTTGGAACCTTTAATTTGGAATCAGTCATCTCCACACCCGTCCAGTAAAAGCAACTCAACTCTGAACTCTCCAAGCTATGATGGCCTGAAGAAAAGTTCTCCTACGAAAAAGTCGCTTTTTAGCTCTGAGCATAAAAGAACTTCCCAGGAGCCCGAGCAGAACGAAGCTAATCCACAAGCTGATGGTAAATTCTTACTCTATTACTCTAACCTAACATCATCTTCATTTGACGAACCAGAAAATTGGTTAGAGAATCAGGAAAAAGGAGGAGAAAGAGAGAGTCAGAAGAAGCGTCACAAACGAAAGGCCACTGTTATTTTCAAAGACCAACCTGAGTTAAACTTAGATGATGAAAATAATTCCGAATCGAAATCCGAAAAACAGCCTGATAAACAAGAGGGCAGTGCAGAAAAAGAAGAAACCACTCCAAAAAATGGTATCATTGCTGTGAATCGCACTTCAGCCACGAATATGCAGATCCTTCGAGACATTGAACTTTCTGATCTGAATAATGATCACCTTGAAAATCAGCAACACAAAACAAACCCCGAAGCAGAGTTGACTCTTCTCCTGAAGGTATCCCACTCAAAACCGCATATGGCTGATGCGCCTTCTTTTCTCAGATCGCGTACATTCGGTAAGAGGGAAAGCTCTATCGACTCTACTGCAGATCTAACTGTGCCAGAACTAAATTCGAAATATGGCGCTAACGATGAACAAAAATCAGAAATTGGAAATGATAGCCTTATGTTGAGTTCAATTGGGGTTAAGTTTAAGCAGCCATCCTCTCAGAGCTCGAAGTCCGAAGTCGAGGAAAGTAGCCCCACGAATGCAGAGTCTCAACGAACTGGCCATCGGAGGTCTACAATGCTCGATGTTCTCATTCAAGGAAGAGGGAGCGTAGCAACGTTCAACGCTAAAAAAGGGAGATTTCAGACTCAAAAAAAGATTTTCATGGATGAAGCAAAGGACTTGAGCGTCAACCTGTTGAGAAATGACGAAAATGGAGGCAAAACGCCAAGCAGAAAACGTCGAAGAAGAAGATCGACAGAGGTGAAGAAGAACAAGAATTTTGTAGCAAGCCTGTTGAGACAGCAAAACCTCCATCTGACACTATTACAGAAGCAAAGAGCTCCAAATTCCAAGTTGACTGTAAAGAAATCAGTTATTTTCATGGAGGAACAAAAGGAACCTAACCAAACTCATACGCCAGATGCAGCCACAAATCTTACTTCTGTACCTGACTTCGAACCAGTGACAATCACGACGGGCTATTCAAGTGATTCGCAAATCCAATATTCTTCAACAGTCGAGCCTGAGTAAAATCCAATATCATTCTACGATTTATTAATTAATTATCTTCCTTCAGAAACTTCATCGGACTCAAAGATTTCAAGTTTATCAAAATGATTGGAAAGGGTGCTTACGGCAAAGTATTCCTTGTGAAGCGAATATCAACGGGAGATGTGTATGCTATGAAGATTATTAACATCGGAGAAAATGTAAAAACGTCCTCTCAAGCCATGACTCATCATCATTCCAAAGCAAAATAGGAAATTTCATAATGTAGAAAATTTGAAGAAAGAAAAGAAAGTTTTCGATATGCTCTCGGGTGACTTCGTTGTTAAAGCTATCTTCACGTTCGTCCATCAGCAGTTCTTATGCTTCGTCATGGAATATATGATGGGAGGAGATTTCTCTCATATCCTCCAAGATTACGGATGTCTTGAAGATGACGTCGCGAAATTTTACATTGCAGAGATAATTTTGGCTCTTGAGTATCTGCACGGTCTGGGTATTGTCCATCGAGACTTGAAACCTGATAATATCTTGCTTGATGCCCATGGACATATTAAACTTACTGACTTTGGACTCTCTGAAACAGGTGTCCAACAAAAGCTGATACAAGTAAATGCTGGAGGTGTAGAGCCAGAACAGCCTGCGTCAATTGAGAACATTTTGGATAAACTTCCTGAAGTTGGGATTGAAAGGAATATCGTCTACAACGAGAAATATAATACATCTCTAACGAAGTTAGACAAAGAGCCCTCTCTCACCAAATTAGACAAAGAGCAGCGATCATCGCTTGTGAAGTTGGAGAAAGGAACGTCTTTGACGAGACTCGATAGAATTAGTACAGGTCCGAAAGATATTTATGAAAGAAGAGGTTCTAGAATTAAAGACTCCATTTTCAACGATGAAGATGGCGGCGATGAGCTTGACAAAAAGCAGCCGAAGAAATCTATGAAGAAAGGTCCGAATCGATTGGTTGGTACCCCAGATTACATGGCGCCTGAAATCATCAAAGGAATCTCGATTTCTCATAAATCTTTGGATTGGTGGTCTCTGGGTGTCATGATCTTCGAATTTTTAACTGGCTTTCCTCCATTCAACGACGATACTGTAGAAAAAATTTATGATAATATTCTAAACCTCAGAATCCCATGGGATCAACTCCCAGAAGGTAAAAACTCTTCAAAAAAGCTGGCTTTTTTCTAAAAAATCGGAATATCTCTTTTTTATATTTTAGGATGGGAGAGTATGATCAGTGAGGAAGCCGTAGACATTATCAAGAAATTGCTCACTATCGATCATGAGAAGAGACTTGGAGCAAATAGTGTTAACGAGATAAAGAAACATTCGTGGTTCCAGGGTATAGATTGGATAAACATAAGGAAACAGGAAGCTCCTATCCTTCCAGAATTGGAAATAGACCTGACCCGCACGAGTTCAAAAGCATTCCTTGATAAAGAAGAGCTTGAACCATTCTTGGATCAGCAAGAAAATAAAGACCTTCTATCAGAGGAAGTGAAAGAAATTATGAAGCATCTTCATAAAGAAGAATCTTTTAAATTTGAAACGAATAGATTTGATATCCTAGATGCAGATAATCAGAGAGCTGCAGAAGAAATGAAGTAAAATAGTTCACTCCAAAATGTTGAAATAGCTTTTCATGTACTCGTAGAGAACAGATGCGCAAAGAAATCGAAGAAAAGCTTAAGAAATATAAACTCAATGTGGGATACCAGGAGGAGTCCGATGAATCGGATTCTGGCTCGATCGATTTTCAGCTGGGTCCTTTAACGAGAATAAAAACTCTGACTTCCAACAGCCATGATGAGTAAATAATCGAAAATATTGCGTTCTAATGGAAAAATCAATTTACATAGATCCAAGTCACCGTTAAAGCCTAAAAGCTAAGAATGAAGTTCAAGGAAAAATACTTTTCTTTCTCTTTTGACGGGTGGAGAAGATAGATTAAAGTTATAGAAATACTTTTTGAATTGCTGTGAAGCTTATAACTAACTGTCTGATCTGAAATATATTTTATTTTCGTAAATTTAGTGCTTTTTAAATACCTTTTAAAGCCTTTTTTATTATTTTAATCAGCAGGAAAAGCCCTTGAATTCTCATCATTGGTTTATTTAAGTAGAGGCAAGTTTAATGAACTGCACCTCGAAAAAAGAAAGAAATAGATCTAGCAGCCCCTACTTTACTTCCGGGCTTACGAATTAACGTTCTCTCGTCAGCAGAGGAAGAGATAGCAAAATTTAAACTGGATTATCATACTGTTTCTGAAAGAAATCAGCAGATCCCGCATTCGTTCACTGTCTCTGGCCTTTCAATGATGTTGAAATTTGATGAGAGATTAGAAAGAAAGTTAATCCTTTGCAGCGAACTTTGTTTGTTACAGAAAAAGTAACTAAAGTTGTCTTTTCCTTTTAGGATATTTCTTCGAGAGAAAAATTTGTTAGCTTCACTTTTAAGGGAAGAATTTCTCTTTTTCGCTTCATGAATCAATAACAGCTGCTCCTATTATTATCATTTTTTTGTCCAATTCAGATAATCTCTTTGTACAAAAAAATAGAAATTTTCCACATGAGAGAAGGTTTTGGATCTCAGTTCTTTGTTTATTGATCGTTCTTGACTTTTTTGTGAGACCAAGGATTTGCCCTTTAATCGCATTTTTGCCTGAGAGTCTTTTCAATTAACTTATGATATGAAATGGATTTCTCACACTTGAATAAGTCGAGAATTTCAACATTCACCTCACATAGTAATTTTTTTAGGTACTGCCTTTTAACATCAGGCAGAGCTGGCTGTTTAATGTACTGTGATTTAAAAATCAAATCTATAAAAAACAATAACGCCTGAGAATTAAACACAATTTAAATCAGTTTGACGGAATAATTTATAAAATAATTCATTCGCTCTCTAAAAAAATGAGACCTTCAATTTCGTTTACTGTCTTCTGTATCGTGGTGCTGTTCGAATCTATTTCCCAAGTCTATTCGCAGGCCACCACCACCACAACAACTACAACCACCACAACCGCAACCGCTACGATTGCCCTCAATGAATATGGGTATGCGCCTACAAACACTTACAATTACAGCACACAAGGCAGCGCTTGGCGTGACAGTTTTACTTATTGTGGAGGTCTTGAGCAGTCTCCGATTGATATCACGTCAGTCACAGGCACCTGCGATTCCTCAATGGTGTTCAACCTTCAATTAGGTTCGAATATCACCTTTAACATGACCAATACAAGCTATACGATTCAAGGTAGCGGTGCTTCCTTCGGCCAGCTCTATGCCACCGACGTCAATGGAAACCTGCTTGGTTATAACTCGACAATGTGGAGACTGCATTCTCCTTCTGAACATACTCTTCAAGGACAAAGTTACGATGCTGAGTTACAGTTCATCTTCGATCTCATGAGCTCGTTTACTCCAGTGGCAAACAGAACCAAGGCTGTGGTTTCATTTTTGCTGACGACCAATTCTAATACAACTACTAATACTTCTTCTGTGCTGACACCTTTTAATCTTGGCACCAATAAAACCACCAACGTAACTCTTAATTTCTCAACGCTTATTCAAGGTGCGATCCCTCTCTCAGACTCTGGAACAGTACTCTACTACACATACCAAGGATCGTTGACAGCTCCGCCTTGCAATGAAACTGTAAACTGGTATGTAATTAGTGGAGCCTTGCCAATCTCCCAAGCTGACTTGGCATACATGAACACCTTGTGGATGGCAAACAGTACCTTTGCCGCTGCTAGTGGTTATGGAAATAACAGAGCCATTCAACCATTGAACACCAGAACTATCAAGCAAGGAGGCGTCGCATGTGAAGAGCAATTTGTTTATTTCTTCAGTTTCTTCATACTGTATATCATCATTAACTATTTCATTTTCAAGCTTTTGTAATTGTGCTGGTAGCTGTATGCGAGAATAAGAGATGATCGTCAGTACTCTGATTTAGTTAATCTTTGAAGATTCGCAAGTTATTAACGTTTTACAACAAAAATTTTACATTAGTTAATACAAAATCCAGTATAAACCGTCTCTTCGATTATCTTTTCCCAATGTTTTCAGAATTTTTGTAACAAATATAAGGTGTAGAATGCGTTTCAATTTTCTGACTCGTTATACTCCGAATGAGAAACTATTTTTATTCAGACTACAGAGGATTGCTTATGGACTGTATCTTCAGTCGCTTGAAACAATAAAATGGAATCCAAGGTAAAAGACATTCTAGAATTCGAATTTCTTTTACTAGAATGAAAGACTAACTCTCCAACAAAGTCATCCACATATACTTAAAGGTTTGCAAATTTTCGCAAAGGAGTATCCGCTCTTTGGACAAAATTAAATCTCTGATAATGTTGGTAGTCCTAATTGTGAGTTTGAATTAATTTTTTTTATTTACTTGATAATTATTTTTTTTTTAAACGAAAAACTTTAGATTTTGTAAAAAAAGTCAGAATAAGGTAATGTTGTTCCTCAATTGAAAACATATTCCTCTTTGAAACAATTTAACAATTTCTGCATAATATATTCAAGTATCAGTATAATAATGGCGGCGGTATGGTATATTGTTCTCGAGGATATTATCAGTAAGGCATTAAATCGTTTTTAAACATATGATGAGCAATAATTTAAATTTCAGATTGGCATCTAGATTATTCAAAAATAAGCGATAATGATAGTGATGAATATATTCATTAAAACAAATGAAGAGAGATTCGCCTTAAATACTATTAGATAGTCTATCTATATCTCTTTTATTATTTCAATAAGTTGTCTACTTGCTGGTTTCGAGGATGTTAATGCATATTAAAATGGACTTCGTGTAGGACTCGTTCAAAATTATACTTGAAGATAGTATTTTAATTTTTTTGAGCATAAATACTATCGTGCCAATTATAGATTTTGGTAGAGGCTATTACATTTAAGCAGAGACGAAGTTCATTACAGCCCGGTTCTTTGCATTTTTGAAAGAGCCTGACAGAAGCTAAAATCAAAAGCCTCTCTGAACTAATCTATTTTCAACGCTTCAAGACTAACATGTATTCAGAAGAGAGAAAAGGGAAGAAAATTTGTCTTCTTTTTTCTTTTTTTTTTAAACGAAAATTGTCACAAAGAGATTTTTTTTTTGTTTTTCATTTTACGGGAAGGCCGTAATTTTCCGAGAGTGTTGCCAAACACTTGATGCTATCCAAAGCGCCTTGTATTTCCAAATGAATTCTACCAACACAATTGCAGATAAAACGGCGATTTATTTTAATATTTTAAGTTGTAGAGACGAAGAGTGAACAAATCCAGTATTCTTTCAGAATTAAAAATGATACTGAATCAAAGCCTAACTATGCGGTCTAACTGAAAATAATTCATCTAACTGACAAATTCGTTTCTAAAGAAAAAGTTCTCTTCTATTTCTTTATGTTTTCGTGGTGATATACCTAGTCAGAATCTCACTTTTCAGCAACAAATTAATACAATCATGGCGTATCATCTCATAGATTTTCAAGAGCTCTTGGAAATTAATAAATGTATTTGATTCGATTGATAAGAAGGAAGGAAGGGATTTGTGCTCAAGACTTAATACACAACTCAATCCCACTAACTAGCTGAAGATTATCGAGCAACTCGGAAGAAAATACAAGCGCTTGTTTATGTACAATTTGCCAATTTTGAGGGAAATATCTTAAAATTCCGAATCGAAGCATTCAGATTCTTATTTAAGATTTATACTAAGTAGTTAGTTATGAAGCCGAGGTTCAACTGAATTCTTATAATTGATAAAAATATTCGCAGTTTATTTCAGTTGAAATAATCGAAAGATGGAACCTCTTATTGATCGCCGAAGCCCACTTTTCTATGTGGTCGGACTGGCTTCTATTGTCGCTCCTGTCCTCGTCTATTGGCAGACATTTAAACACGCAGAAAATTGGTTAGTCATCTCTATCATTTACTGCGCTGTACTCTTTGGTATCCCTTTCCTGATCTCACTCCTCCTTGGATTCGATTTCGGGTTCTTGGTAGCTTCAGAAGCACCTGATAGCAAGAGCCAATTCAGGAGAGGATTCAACTGGGGCGCTCCAATTACCATCCTCGCCGTTGGGTTTTACTGGTGGTACACACAGGATCATTCAATTCCTTTCGCCTATAACCTGAAGAACAAGCACCAAATTTACCTCTTCTCCGCAGTTTTCGTGTTCCTTTATCCTTTCGTGGAAGGAATCTACTACAGAATGTACCTTCACAGAACACTCCTCTTGGGACCTCATGAGATTTCAAGAGTCTTGGTCAGCGTCGTCTATGGATTTGCCTACTACTTTGTATTTAGAGTTGCTTGTGGCAACGAAGATCGAGGACTCATCATGGCGGTTGCTTCTGCTCTGTTTTGCAGATTCCTCTTCTTCTTAAGAAATTCATATGGAGGCATGGCTGCCATGGTTACTCATAGCTTCGCCAACTTAAGCGTTGCCATCGTCATGATTGGCTTCCACAAGTAAGCAAGTTAAGATTGCTTGAATTTCTGCACAACTTAAACTGATTGGTGATCGTAATTCCCTTTTATAAAGACACCTACACATTTCTATTAATAAATAAATTCATTTGACAAAGACAGACACTACCAATCAAAAAAATGGACCACAAAATATTCGCATGTCACATACTTAGATCTAAGTTCTAATTAAAATCGAAAAATAATTCAACTAATTTAATGACTTTATGAAATGACACCAATTTTATTCATTATTCTCTTTCTGTGCAGGTTTCTCGAACTCCGTTCAAGCCGAGAAATTCATAAAATTTTCAAGTTAGGATATCCAGGTACTGTAAGAATAAAAAAAATATCATGAATGCTTGGACAACAATTCAAGTAGCACCCTCATTGGATAGCGATACACGCCTAACTCAATCACAGTTGGTGAATGAATCGCAGTAAATTTCTTGTGAAGTGGCTTTTTCTTGAAAAAAAAAAATATCTTTCGAGGAAGCTGAACATTATTAATTCAAACAACAGTAATAGTATTCGCAAAGAATTTTAGACTACTATGAGAAGGCTTTAGTACGAAGAAGATGAGTTTATCATTCATTATCAACGAAAACAAAGTTATCACAATTTTAATTGGAGAAGGCAAGCAGCACTTCTCTTTGAAAATTGCACTTTTCATGGTTATGTTTCAACTCATTATATTGCTAAATGATTGCTCTGAGTGACAAAGAACCCACATAAATTTCGAAATGTAGAAAAATATCATTTGTTAAATAATTTTGATTCAATAATAATAAGAGATGTTCGAATAACATTCATTCTCAAAGAGTCTTCATAAGTTAATGACTGTAAAAATCAAACAGATCCTGAGGAACCAGTGATTAATCTATACGTATTATAACAGAGTTATAGTTTGTATAGAGTACATTAGATAGAGTGCTAAAGGATTTATTCGATCCAAAAATTTTGGATGCTACCAGTAATACTTTTATTTCCCATTTTTAAAACATCTATTGCTCACGTTCACAGCAAAATATAGTATGTACAGGGGAACAAATATAAACTTTTCAATTCTTAAGTTCACCGCTAATATGGCAAATCGGCTTAAAACAGAGTATGAAGCTTTCTTTGTGATATTTCTCAATGATGTTTGCATACTTTACAACCAATATTAACTCCGATTCAACTTCAGATTTGGTTGAGTTCCAAAGTTGTTTTAGAATCTTTTCCATAATTCAGGTTTGAAATGTGACGTCACACAAGATTGCCAATTTAATGTAGAACACTAAGTTGAAATCTAATTCTGGTTTCAACGTAGATACATTTCCCCCATTAGTGCACAAATGTCAAAGCATCATTCTTCCATAGAATAGTATACCCACAGTGAATTTTTTCTTCCCATTTTCTGAGGTATTTTCTCACTATCTTTCTAAATTACGAAGAGAGATTTCCACGAGAGTTTAAATGGTTAGTATTTCTACATGAATTCTCCCAGTATAACGATTCTATATTATCAGCCCCATGAGTTTTTATCTGTTTTTGTGAAATAATATGGATTCTCAGCTGTGCCGTTCCATAGAAGGACTTGGATTCTTTTTAGTTTCAAACTTTCGAGAATAATTAATTTTGTTTGCCTCCAGATGAGTGGTGCCGTACGCTAATTATTAGATTGCAAGACGTGCGCCTGAGACAAGTCACCCCAAATCACTATTAAATTGGAATCACACATTCCTAAAGCATGGTTGAAAATTGTTTTCAATTTGATTACTACAATAAATTCTTTCATAAGTCGCTGGGATATTATAAAATAATTAACGATCTGCTAAGCACTCGAAGATTCTGGAAGAATTGGGTAGATAATTAAGCTTTATAAGTGGGTTCTTATATTTTTTTTTAGAAAGGATTTTATTCTTCTATGGATGTAGAGACAGGTTTTGGAAAGTCTGCTAAGATCCTTGCTTCATTTAGCCGCACACTTGGCAAGGACGATCAGATTTCTTAAATTGTTAACTACTTCTAAATGAGATTTGAAAGGAAACTTGAGAATTAGCAAGAGCCTGAATCGCTTTGAATGTTGCTGTGCATTGAGGGGTTTCTTATTCTCAGGTGCATGGACCCAGCTTGACTATTCTTTGAAATGAGACAATGGCAAACATTTCGTTTTGAAAGGCACTCACGAATATCGATAAAGCGAAGAACCGAAGAGCTTCGAATGTGAATCATACAGAATTACAATCAGATGGCAAGAAAAAGTTTGTACAACCGATTTTCGATATCTCTTCGAACTTGAAAATATGAGGCTTGCAGAGAGCAGAGCTAGCATTACTTCACAGTTCGAAAGGATTTCGAAGAAGGAAATAAGAAAACTTTAATGAGCAAATGGAAGGGCAGTAAGTAGTTCTTCAAAAAATTGCTCGCTGGCTTCTTTAGACCGAGTCATTAGATTTTGAGGAAAAATTTTGCCTCAAGACAAAAAATGGGGAGAGGTCTAATTCCCACCGAATTATTTTTTGTGTGAATCCTAAATTTTGCTACTGTGTTAACTAAACGTAAAGATATCTTTTGGCATTTAAGAGATACAGTCATAGCTTTAGAAAGCACTTGGAATGCAGAGAAGATATCGGGTCGTTAATGGCTCGAAGCTCTGATTGATTATTCATTATTTCCGGTTTTATTAGAAAATCGTAGGGAAGACTCTCATCAGAATAGTAAGTCTTCAGCAAAGGTCAATCAGGTGGTGTTTTAGTCGTTTTGGTTTCCTCCTTAACAATTCTTCATGTTACAATATTTCTTCGATCCTCATGAAGAGCGAGTTATGAGCGATCATTACCTCATTTAAATCTTTCCAGAATCATTATCGACGTTGCTTTCTCAAGAAAGAGAATTTCGCTGCCAATTTTGCGGCCAACATGGTGTGCTTTTCGTATTTTGTAATTTTAAAATTGGAGAATTAATTGAAAGTAAACATATATACACAATAACGCACTCTAAATAAAACAATCATATTAAACAGATGAAGTCAAAATTTTAAATAAACACCGATGAAACCAAGTAAATTTCCCATCCTCTTGTCTCCATTTGAACTTGACTATGACGCTTCAACCTTGACATCAATGGAAGCTGAACTGAATGAACCAAATTATTACTCAGTTAGAAGCAAGAGGACCGTCGATTTTGGCAAACTACTTCTGATTCATAAACAATGCGATATGAAAGAAGCAGAAGGACAAAAATACCTGAAAAAAGTCTTCATTTATCAGACTCTTGCCACGATTGACTCACCCTTAGTCCCTAATTGTCATGTGTGCTATATCAGCCGCGATATTTCCACACAATTAACGACAGCTTATCTCGTGTTCGAGTATATCGGCTGTAGCCTAGCAACATTTCTCAAAAACAAGAAAAAGGTCACTCTCTCTATCGGATTTAAATTTTTAAAAGATGCAGCGTATCTTCTCAGCAGAGCTGCTAGCAAGGGAATACACCACAATGCGATAACAGCTAGGGCCATTCTTCTGAATACTAGTAGCTCAAAAGGGCTTTCCTTTAAGCTTCTAAATTGGAATGGACAATCGCAAATTGAAGATCCAAAAAAGAATCCATCATCATCATTATTTTCTAATGACCCCTTTTATCGACCTGATAGCTCGAATCACAGTAAACCAGATAAGAATGCAAGCTTGACAAAGAGCGACTCGTATGCCTTAGCAATAGTTTTGCTTGAATTAATTGGCGCATCCAGAGACTTTATTATCAATCTTAAAAAAAGAATGAATGGAGTCACTGGAAGAATACCACTCAAAGCGAGTGACTCTATCGATCTTGTATTTCGCAAAATGATTCAGAGTTGCTTGCTAGGTAAGGCAAAATACAGAATGACACCAATGCAAATTACCTCGCATTTGGAAAATTCGAAACTAAATCCAACACATGAGGCCTTATTGGATTCTATTTCCCTACCACGATTTTTTGAATCACTTATGAACATAGAACAAAGAGAACTTGAGCAGCATTCTCGTCCAAATAAAATTCCCTTTCGCTGGGAATTACTCGGAATAGAGCAAACTGGTGGAGATATAAACTCGATTGATGAAAATTACATGTCTTTCGTTCATTCGTCAAAGCTTGAACAGGAAATTGAATCAGAGACTACACAAATCGACATTTATCATGATAATGCCGGTTTCATATTTCATTGTAATAATGAACATTTCAATTTACTCGGCAATATCAGTGCTGTTATTGAAGATGGGATGCACTCAGACTGGGTTCATAACTGCCAGAGAGCTTTCTCCAAGAGTTTTGAAGGGGTGCATAAAGCCGGTAAAATAATCGGCCAGGCACCACAAAGCAAAGTAAAAATCATCGTTAACTCACCTGAAAGGAAGTCTATTGCTTGGATAGATCCTGCTGAGAAATTTGTAAAAATGAGGGCCTTTTTGTTGGAGCAAGGTGAACTTGAAGAAATCTCCAAAAGAAATATTGTTTTTTATACATATCAAAACCAATTTGTTCTCCTTGGTAAGAGTTTAATTGAACAAGGGTACGACCCAAGCCAACCCACTCAGCAAATAATAT
>ENA-UOTX01000900-UOTX01000900.1-compost-metagenome-genome-assembly--contig:-NODE-900-length-27239-cov-32.678411_pt1 | contig 27239 bp, 18 predicted proteins | sample MGYA00238143_ERZ746982 | MGnify/ENA primary metagenome ERZ746982 (study PRJEB28758, sample SAMN06268862) | compost metagenome | isolation source: single cell | place: USA: California, Emeryville, Joint... | reverse complement strand
TTCAGCGACCTGACAGTCTTGCCATCGAGCTCCACTGCTCCAAAAAATGGCGATCGAGGGATCGTGAATCCATTGGCGATCCTAGATACACTCGCGCTCTCTATCATACCAACAAATTACATTACATTTTTAAGAAACCACTCACTATTTAGTGATTTAGAGGATTTTGCCAGTGGATTGTTCTTGACCAATTCCCTTTCCTCCTTATAATTTCTCGCCATGAGTTGGCGCCTCAAGTAAGTGTCGATTCCCTTCGCAACTATAGTAGACGGTTCTTGTTTCACTTGATTCTAACATAGGTGATCAATAATTGCTTTATGGCTTAAAAGATACAATTTCTGGGTGGAAAGTGCATCCCTCGAGATCCCGATTTTCATCTAGCTTCCTCTTCAGTTCAATTTGCTGTTCTCTATTCGCGAGCCAGGCTCGATTTCGTTCTTCGAAAGAGGGAAGGTTTGTAAATTTGAATCCGTTTAGTTTGGGTTTGAACGTGCACTCGGCATCAAACTCGTTCTCCGTCTCTTGTTTTCTCTGCTCAATATGAGCCCTTTTGACTTCTAAAAGTTTCTCATTCTTTAAAAAAAACAAAAGAAAGCAGTTTAAGCATTCAAACATTTTCTAGCACTATTTACTCTCAAAATAATTCCATCCCACTTTTTATTTCCCGACAGTCTACCATAAAACTCAAGTGCGACTGGTCTTCCTTCTTCATCAAATTCCATCTGCGATTTCTCATCGCTTATTGGTGAATAGTCTCTTTTCTTCCTCTGAGACTGAGGAGTAACGTGAGATTGAGCATGTTTTGCTACATCCTCTGGAAAAATCGTGAATGAGTAGGCCAGAAATGGATAAATTACTCCTTTGTTTCACAGGACTCTGGCTTTTTGTGACAGGGGCCCCCTAATTAAGATAAGAATCTCACAATAGAACTGAGTTTACCGCGCTTTGGTTTCTGCGATGGGTGCCTCTCTCAGCACTGATAATTATTTTCGCTCCGCCATTAATATCAAGGAAGTCCTCATCTCCCTTCTTGCCATCAGAGCGGCTTCCATGGGCAGGATTGGTGGGTTTGTAAGGCTGTTCTATCGGAGTTGACATATTCGTAAATTCATTGAGCACTTTTTCAGCGTCAGTCTGTGAGGTATCAGCTTGAAATGAAGGATCTTCTACTCAGCTGTAATTAGAAATTGAATTAATGGTATTTATTATTACCAGCACCAGGCTCCTTACTGCCGATCTGTTCCTCGAGCCATTTTTTATGACTAGCGAGCTTGTCTTTGAGTTCTTGGTTGAGTGCTCTGCTGGTCATGTCAATTAAAAGATAGAATTAAATTTTATTGTTTAGACTTCGAAGCGCGTAATTTATTAGAAGTGTGCTCTTTTTTTTCTCTCTCTCTAACTATACTCTTCACTGTAACTATCTCCTCTTTATTGAATATAAGCAGTCAACTGATGTTTATTGGGATCATTCTACCCAAAAAATTTTAGTTTGTGAGGAAAACAATAGAATAATTTGTCTATTGTCTTGTGACTTGGGACTTCTTTGTTAAATTTCTTGTACTAGAATAACGATATTCACTTCCATACAAGCTAGCTCACATTACACTTCCAAGCGAATTTCGCTTACGAATAACTCTTAAAAATCCTCATTTTCAATAAATACTTATGAATATCTTTCAATTATTCTTTATTCATTCGTCAGCAGCCCAGCCAGTGAGCTTCCGAAACAAATCATACCTGAAATTACTCCAAACACAACCATCACCCAGCTGATTTTATACCACCTCTGCTTGGTTTTCGTCAATTTAAGATAGAAAATAGCCGGGAGCAAGAACGCTATAGAATTGGCTGTAATCGCGCCGATCAAGCCTAAGAGACTCGCGATACTGTTGGAACTAACGGAGCAAATAATAACCACCGCATAAAACACGGCTACGTAAAGCGCGTAGACCTTCCAGCTAATAGTAACCGTGGTTTTTGGCAGAGTTTTGAGAATTTCTTCAATTGCCAAATGCGTGTTTCTGCGGGCCTCTTTGATGTTCCAGTCCTTCTTATACTTCTTACAAACTGAAAGCACCAAGGACCACATATTATTTCGTGCTCCGAAGAAGATTACAGGGAAGCTGAGCGTGGAACACGTAACAAAAGCGAGCATCAGCACACAGTAGAGGAAGCCTCCGAGCAGCTCAGAAGAGAAGTCGAAAATGAGTCCTTTGTTGCCGGTTTTGCTTCCGAAAATCAAGTAGCCGCTGAACCCGATCAGAACGCATACAAAATATACTATTCCAAGAGCAAGATGCGAAACGGTCCTCATCTTGGCGTCAGTCGCGTGCTGCAAGCTTTTGTATAACGGGAAGAAATTGAATTGAAAGGTGAAGCTGAGGAATGCAGTAGGCAGAGTACTCAATGCAGGGACAAGCTCGAAGTCACTGCCAGGGAGCCAATTGATGTTAGGGCCAAAGTTTCCGGAGAAGAGTACCTTGAGGAAATAAATAAAGGTTATCAGCGAAAAAATCGTAATGCCGCAGACTCCGGCGAGACTCGCAAATTTCAAACGATCCATGGATTTTGCAAAGGCAAGTGGAACCAGCAACGTTGCGATCATGATGATTAAAGTCCCCGGAGACGCTATAAAACTACCCTCCAGAGCCGGACTGATCAAAACCAAGATTCTATTCATAGAGTTTCCGAAGATGACCAGGTAGACCATGCAGACTCCTGCGTTGTTCAGAACGATGATGACTTTGATAACTCTTTCTCCCCATTTACCCACCGAAGACACGCCGATTGTTGAATATTTGCTGTGACCACAGAGATTTTTCGCCTTTAGCAAGAGGTAGCAAGACGCCAGGCCAAGTAGGTAGCTGCCAGTGATGATGACAATGGCCAGGATAATTCCCCATTGCTTCATAAGAAAGGCAAGAGCCAGAAATCCAGCGCCGAGACACGTGTTCATCAGAGTGACTGCGGAAGCAAACACACTTGATTTCATATCTTCGTTTTCATTGTGGCCGTGACCCTCACCTTCCTCTCCGCTGAGATCTGCAGGGAGAATGTCAGTATTTTCTTCAAATACCTGCTTTTTCGGTTGCACGGGCTCTATCAGAGTGCATTTTAGGTCCATTTTGAAATCATCGATAATGGTTGACTTGTGCTTTCTATTCTTTCTTTTGAAATTGGGTGGCGGGCTATCGGTAGAACCTTTCACAATGGTCTCGAGAGGTTCTGGGAAGGATTTCGCCGCATCCTCAATCAAATGCCTTGATATCACGTCTTCTCCGTCATTAAAGCTGCTCATTTTGGAGCTGGTCGTAAATTTGGCTCTGAAGTCTATTTTATACACGATTAATTACGGTCTTTTTGAGCGAAAACGCCTGTGTATTTCTCATGGTCAATACATTTGCGAAGTCAGCCCAAACAAAAAATTAAAATTTATCTTTAGCATTTCATTGGTATGCCTTCTTCAACTAGATGAGCACATATGAAGCTTTCTGAGCGAAATTTAGTACAGGTGTCTAATATCAATACTTTTTTTCATTCTTTAATTCATGAAAAAAATTTTGTGATATAGATAGAAAGGAATCCATTGAATAAGTTAAGATAAGCAGAAATATATACACATGGCTTTGAAATTAAACTTGATTGTTTAATAGTGGCTCTTGAATATTAACCTCACGATTTCCTGTAATAACCCTTCTGCAGGAAGGACATGTTGGATTTTTCAATACCCACTCTTTTATGCAGTTTCTATGGAATATATGGCTGCATCCATCAAGATAAATGACTTTGTGCTCTGGAAGGAATTTATCCCAGCAGATCGGACATACAGCTTTCTCTTTAAACGATTCTGTATGGGCCTCAGGTTTGAAATACTCGGAATTAAGTCTTTCAGCCAACTCGACGTTCCTTTCTTGTTGCTGTGGGTTTACAGGAATTTCGAAGTCCAAGGTGAACTCCATTTGTAAATCTGGTCGAAAAATATTGGGAGAATAGACTCTGCGAGTAATGATAGGGAACGACATCATCAGCGTGCAGAAGAAGGAGTAGCAAACCGCAACCTCATTGTAGTTGTCCGCTATTTTCCGCCGTTGAAACCCAGTCGAGCCCTCTGATGAACCAATAATTGATGAATGGGAAGAGAACAAATGCCAGGATCATACTAATGATCATTAGCTGTTTATGAGAGAGATAGTTGCCCGGGAGAGAGACCATGTAATAGAAAGCGGAGAAAAATATTATTAAGACTGGAATGCTCACCATAGTCCACATCAATAACGGCTCCTCAAAATTTTGCAAGTCGTTCAAAAAGACTGCAACCATCGCGCTAGCGATGATGATCAAAGCCGTGACTGATGCTACAATGGCAACGAATTTAAGCCTTTTGCGGAATTGAACCAACACAATTTGAACAAATGATGAAATGCTTAGCATCCAGAGGCAACAAATCAGTAAAGTCGTGATCATAAGAGCAAATAGCATGGTAAAATTAAGCACCCAAGGCGTACAGTCCACGGCTATCGGATCCACGAGATTATATAAGTCCATGCCGTTGACACTGATGATTAGCCCGGCGAAAATATATGGAATTTCTGCGGTAAAGCTTGCTGTGGCAAGAGTGCGGGCTCGAAGGTGGTTAAAGGGCACGAGAAGTAAGCTTGGAAGGTTGTGCCAAAAAGGAAGCTGAATTACGAGGAAACTAGAGCCAACGATCAAAGAGTTTTGGTATTTTTGGCAGCTTTCCCTTGAGTCAGTGGTGAAAAATGAAGCGATGCCTGGAAATAGCGCCAAGGACAAGTAAATGAAAATGAAGAATTTTCCTGCGCTCATTTTAAATCAGTTTGTTGATTAAAATTAATTCCACTTGCTGGCACAAACTGCCTCTATTTCAATTTTCCAGCAAACGCTAATAAAATTCTTCGTTGAATTTGATATCGATTTGTAAGCAGAGCAGAAAACCCTATTGGTTGAGATAAGCCAAAATATTACACGGTTATTTGATATCTTAAACAAGCGACAATGGCAATTGTTATTTTTTTTCATCCTAACAATTCTAACAGCAGATTAGATATCAGTATGCAATCACTGAAAAAATGAATGGCTTGCTGTATAATTATTAGTAGTAGCTTTAAGTTATTAATAAAAAACTGCCTAGTGATTATAATTTAGCATTTGAAGTGTTAACAAGTCCATTTTTTGACTCGAAGAACAAATTTTTTCTCAATAATTAAATATAGAGTATATAATCTAATGCAATGCAATCCCTTCACTTCCCCACCTCGAGGAGCAAATATTCCATTGCTTCTTGGAAAGCGTCATCTGTTGTTTTCTTCAATTCATCTCTTAACTGCTTCACAGATTTATCCTCGCAAACTATGACGCATGGGATAAGTTTTTACGACTAAATGATAGAGGTAGGAATACCTGAGCTTCTGTTAAGAACTTCCAGGACATCTTCATCCTCAACTCCGAACTGGTCATAGATCAAGTCCGATTCTAACATCTCGAGCAACGTTTCTAGGTTAGGAGGCGCCTATTAGAAAAAGTGCCAGCGGTAAGTTTATAATGATAATATCAAAATATCTCACGATGTATTTCAAATAAGATCTAAGATTTTCAAGAGCGTTTTTTCGGAATAATATTCTCCATTTTATAATACTCTTGAGTGTCTGCAGATCAAGAGTTTTCTTCGGTTTCAATGGACACCTTATATGTAAGCACAATAAGAAAAGCAAATATCCAATCCACTTACTTCAGTCCGTTAGGCAGAGTATTTATCACGTCAAATAGGTCCGGATTATGTGCATAGTATTCGAATGATAGCTTGTAAACTTCCTTTGGAATCGACAGTCTGTCCAACACAGAGTACGTCGTCGTTTCAAACACGCTCTTGAGTTCGTTGTCCATATTTACCGCTATTCTCGCATATGTCTCTCTAAATTGGTTGCAAATTGCTCTCCTATCTATCCGCAGTGTAATGACAAGAAATACGTTTTAAATTACGGTTCCTGCATTCATAAATGATGTCTTCGCTCGCAGATTTCGATAAAATCGGAATAGAATTCGCGATTTGTATTAATGTGTTAAGTGAGAGAATATCACCCTCGCCTTTTAATTCCTCTTCGTAATTTACCTTGATTGAAGGCACCATATCCACAAACAGCTTTCCAGTTTTACTTGCAGGGTTTTCTAAGAGTTTATTCAGCTCGGATTTGCGATTGTCTGCTTTCTCTGAGGCATTTATGTGGTTCTTTCCTAAAGACTGCTGAGGGCGTCGGTGATCACCAAGTTGCACATTCCACAGCGTATTTGATCCTACTTTTTCGATCTAAGAAAAGAGTTGAGAGCATAGAGGTCGAGGAGAAGAAAGAAACCTCTAAATTGATTATATTCCATGATCTTTGCAGTGCGTTCTCGAAAGTTTTAGAAAGATTTGTATTCTCTGAGTCCAAGGCTTCAGCGACTGTTTTAAGGTATTTCTCAACTTGATATTTTGCATCAGTCAATTGTTTGAGAGTATTTTGGAGCTCCATCTCTATGATGGGAGCGTTTGGGTTTTGGTTAAGCTTTTTCAGTTTCATGAAAACCTCGTTTTCGCAAAATTCTAGCTTGTCGGTGCTGATAGTTTGTAGTATCTGATCAGGGATCATGTGCTTGATGTTATTCACAATATCTTTGCGAAATTTTTGTGTTGTTTCTTCAATTTTCGCGAATGTTCGATCAGCCACATCTATCAAGTGAGCAAAAGCTTCAGAATTCTGGAGTTCGTCAGGTGAATTCAACTTTCGTAGGCCAGCGAAGATGGATTTGAAGTTCTCTTCTGAAATAGTTAGAGTATTCATATAAGTTAGCCTTGTACAAATTCTTATTTGATTTGAATGAGATTTCTTAATAAAATTTTTTACTGGATAACTAGCTTATCATCTCTGCTTGTGTTGTTTACGTTTAACTTCGGTGTTCTAGTTTTCAGGTGATATAGTCTGGCTTGATGACATGAGAGATCTTAAGCAAACACTCAGTTTCTTGATAATGACGGGGTCTAAGAACTTTCATCCCTCGAGGGAAATTTAGGCTTTTGATCTAAATACACTGCTTTCAACAAAATATTACAGCACACTAAACGATAACAATCTAAGCTCTTTTCGTTCTTTTTCGCAATTCATAGCACCTTTAATTGAGTAATTTACATTGATTGTGTTAGTAAATTTTGTACCCACTAAATCCACGTGATCTAACCAAATCTCTACGCTTGAAGCACCTTATATCTCTCTTCATTAATTTCTCTTTTCTGCATATCTAAACTTCTAAAAAATTTTAAGCAACGCCCTTCAAAACCTCCAGCGTCAAATCAAATTTAAGCGACTTTTAATTTATTGATAAGAAAGTTACGATAACTCGGTTTTATTGAATAATTCGGAGAGGAACCTCGAAATGTCTTACACTAATACTTCTCACTACATGGCAAACATGCCCTATAAACCTCAAGTCTCTCCAGGAAAATCTCAGAGTAACCGCACTCGATTCCCTCATCCCTAACTGTTTCATAGATTATAGTTCATACAACTATGAGTCTGCTAGCGAAAACTTTACTAACAAGCCTCCTGTGAACCAAAACAGTCAGCCTTATGACGAGGATTACGAATACTGTCCGAATTGCAACAGGCGCTTTTTTGCAGGGAGACTGAAGCCTCATTTGAAGAGCTGCAAAGAGGGCAAGCCATTAAAGCCGTTGAAAAGTATTTCAAACGACTACGACAGCACTACAGAGCAAACAGACCAGCTGAGCACAATTGAAAAACTCACAACTCGAACCAAAAGCTTTAAAATTACGAATCGTAACAGCATAGTTTCAAGGAATACGGTTACAACTCAAGAGGATCTTCAGGAGAGCAGGCTAACTTCTAAAGTTTCTAAGGAAGAAGAGCAGAAAACAGAGGAGCCTGAAGAGCCAGAGTATCAACCGGAAAAATACTACCAATCCGCTGGCAATGAGGACAATAACCAAGAAGAAGGTGGAAATGACAATGCGAATGGAGACGAAAATGAGCAATCTATCCCTGGAAACGTGAGATTTCCTACATTGGATTAATATTTGATTCGTTTTCTAATACAGATGGGAACAGCTGAATGTAAAATATGTGGAAGATCATTTTTCGTAGAGAGACTGGCCAAACATGAAAAAGTTTGTGCAAAGGCCACTAAAAAACGACCTGTTTTTGATATGAGCAAGCAAAGAGTATACATACAAATTACTTCGCTGAAAGGTCGATTGATTCAATCCGCTTTAGGCCATTGTTGATCCAGCCACTGGTGTCAAGTTAACACAACCTGTTTCCACTGTGCCCAGCAATACGAAAGAAACCTCTAACACGAAGGCAGGTCCAAAATCAACAGCAAGCACAAACAATGAGACCGAAGATTCTCAGAGCACGAATAAACCGGTTCCTAAATGGAAGCGAGATCATGAAAATTTTATCAACAGTATGAGATTTAATAAAAAACTGAAACAAGTAATTCTATTTCCTATTGTCGGCCTGTTTATCTTATATATACAACTTATAGATGGAAGAAAACGGGGAAGATACCAGCAATTTGAAACCACCAGAAACAAATAACAGCGACTATGTCCCATGTCCATACTGTCAGAGAAAATTCGCTCCTCGTATAGTTTGGCTCATTATGCTTGAATATAATGGTATCCTGGATAGACACCGCTGAGAGACATATCCCAAAATGTAAGACGATTGCCAACCGTCCTAAACCTCCAAAATCTTCCATAAATGAGGAAGCTCAAACCACTATGTACGAGTCTAAGGCGAAACCGCCTCGACCTTCGAAAAAGATTGAATCGCAGTCTAATCTTGATGACGTTCAAGACTCTAGACCCTTAACTCAATACACCGCGCTGAAGAGCAATGAAAAAGCGTTTGATATGCGTTCAGCAACTGCTTACCAGAAAACTCCTAAAGGAGGCGCAGATGGTAGCACTCAGAAATTGTTTGGAGCAAATAGGAAGCCTCAACCACTTGAAACTTCTGAAACTCACAGATATTCCCGAGAATATTCGAACAGTAAGCATGATAATTTCTCTCCTGAAATACTAAACATGCACTTTTTTCAAAAGAGGAGCAAGGTCTCAGAGACATCGACGAGCGAGTCTCTCGAAACGGCTTTGAGAGCGGAGAGAAATCACGCAAAGAAAACGGTTTCCTTAGTACATCTCCAACGAACGGTATGAACCGATTCCGGAAGACGATCATCAGTGAGCCTCTCCCAAAGCGCGATGAGCTCCTTAGTAACTATCAAGACCTGCAATCACGACTAGCAAGCCATTCGAACGTGCAATGCCCGCACTGCTTGAGGAATTTCGCTCAAAAGGCTGCAGAGAGACACATTTCGATCTGTCAAAATCTCAGAAATACCAGAACTGTTAAGCCTACGATCGAAAAGGGCCGAATTGTCAGAGATACCAAGGCAGGTTTCGGCTTAAACCCTGTCCAAAGAAAGTAATAGTATCGCTGTGGCTCTGGGACTGACTTTGCATGAATAGGGGAGTGAGAACGAGTACTGTGGACCCTCATATGATGAAAGGCGAAAAGGAATCGAAAAGTATTGCCAATCAAGCATTCAAAGTGTTATAATCCGTATCCTTTGTTAGATGACTATGATATGATGCCAAAATCAGCGAATAAGCACGACAGATTCAGCCTTGTAAAGCAAAATACGGGTCTAGGCATTACGAATACGCGCGTGTCGAAAACTACTACTGAACAGTTCCCTAAGCCGAAGGGCAACCGAATAATAAACGATCTTATGCAATTTTGCACGTGTTGCGGCGGCAAAATGATGAAACAGCATAGATTCTGTGGGCATTGCGGAAATAAAAGGGAGGATATTGCATAACTTCTCTGTTAATTTTTTCATGTGTTATTTTAATCGCTATCTCTAAGAATTCTATTCAATACTTAGTTAATCTCCAATTCTATGAAGGAAGATTGGAAGAGACTTAATTTTAACTAAGAGGTCACTTCGCTCTCTAGAGAAAAGATAATTATGAAGCAGTGCTATATATTGAGCTAAGATACCAAATTCAGTTAGGAAAAAGATACAATTGGCAGCATTATCATCCATCAATAAGATAAGAACGAAATGATTGAGTCTCCCTAATTTCAACTCAAAGAAGCTGACTAAGAACTTCTTCAACAAATTCATTGTTTTCTATTCAGATTTTAGGTAGTTTCTTACTGCACGAGCCGATTGTTCCACCATTCTCCTGTAACTTGTCTGCCATTAAGGAAAATGTACGTTCCATGTCCATGAACCATGTCAGCCCTAAATTCTCCCTCGAATCGGTCTCCGTTGGACAAATAGAGGACACCAAGACCTTCTTTACAATCGTGTGAGAATTCTCCATCATACATCACCCAATAGTCGCCAAGGTTCTCAAAATTTTTATAATCGTAATCTCCGATCAGTGGCATCGGATTTTCATTATGAACTGCGCCTCGCCCGTGGAATTTGTCTTCGAACCATTCTCCTTCATAAGCAACTTGACCGTTTCCGTAAAAAAGCGTTCCGATGCCGTGCATTGTGCCATTCCTCCAGTCGCCGTCATAAAGTCCTCCATCAGAGTAGTAGAACCGTCCGCGTCCATGGCGGTAAGGTCCCTTTTTCTCTCCTTCATAAATCGAACCATCAGCATAGGTTTCGGTTACAAACTCAAGCCGTTCTCCGTTAGAATCTAAATTTTAATAATAAGGCTATCAAACTATAATATAATATATTTACCCATTTGGCGTGGCGTTCTTATGTTTGGGTTTGCGCCTCGGTTCACACCTTGCACGTCAGATCTCACAACAGAGTAAGGATCAGATGCTGGATAACTTTTTTGAGATTTTTCAGTATAGTCAGTTTTGTAAGGATCGATCCCGAGCTGAGGTTTACCGTATTGTTGAGTTGGGTAGGCCTGGGTTTGACCGAAAGTACCGAGTATGTAATTCTGTTGAGTTCTAAGAGCAGTATTTCCACCAGGGTGTTGTAGTTTAGATTCTTCATTTTTCGTAATGTAAGCGTTGTAAGTTTCAGTATTAGTTGAATCAAAACCCGAAGTTCCAGGATATCCTGACCTCTTCTCAGTCTCTAATGGTCTTCGAGACAAATTTTGAGTGAAACTGTCGCCTGTTTGGAATTTATAAGGTACATATTGATTATTTTGGATTGACTGGCCTGATGCTGAAGGCTGCTGATTAATGCTTGACGTAACGTTTGAATATGGCTGAGTTGTTGTCGATATGGGCTGGTATTTCTCAAAATTGTAAGTTGGATTTGAGCTTAGCTGAGTATGAGTAGCTAATGTTGACGGAGCTTGCTGTGATTGATAATTAAGCGGCTGGTATTTAGTATACTGGCCTGCAGGATTTATTTGATTATTCACTGCTGAGTCGGCATTGGAGATGGTCGCTCCAGATTGGGTAATAGACCCCGTCAGCCCTCCATAGTATGCTGACTTTGTGCCTAATCCACTCGGTATATAGCTACCAGTAGTTGGCTGAGGTCCAATTCCTGCCATATAGCTTTTAGGCTGATACTTAGAAACATATTCGTTTGGGTTCATTTGACCATGGCTGGTAGATACATCGATTGCGGAATTTCCCTGACTCCGGTTCAGTCCCACTATCGATTGAGATTGACTGGTAGCACCTGACTGCCCATTTACTGAATTAACACCCGAATTTGTATTGTCATTAGTCTGCGTAGTAAACTGCTGAAGGAGTCCTCCCAATTTTGAGTGCGCATTGCTTATTTCAGAAGAAACGTGCTCTTTCTTCGGCAGGCTTATCTGGATCGGATCCGTATGGGATTTATACGACTTTTGATCACCGTCGGTTGGCTTGGCTGACCCGTCTGTCTCCATATCAAATTGAACAATTTCTGGAAAGGCTTTCCCACTCTCACTCCGCATTTTCAAGTCCTTTTTTTGATCCATTTCTTGCGCATTAAGGTCCTCAATCAAAAGCTGTGGTTCTTTCTGCGTTTTCTCTTGGACCTGAGGACCACGATCTCTCTCATCGTTTATAATATCTAGACTCTTATCAAATCCTACCGTATCTTCCCTCTCACCTCCCTGTGTTAGCATCTGGTATTGCTTTTCCTCCTCAGTGTTCTGCTGGGTTAACGTCAGCTTTACTTCAGAATTCACCGGTTCGTCATCTCCAGCAATACCACACGTAACTCTCTTATTTTCCTCTGTCTTTACGCTCTGAGTGACCTCTGCCCTCTCTTCCTCCTCCACGATAACATCTCTGTCATGAGCACTATCATTTTTTCTCGGGATAAGCTTGATAAGTTCAGGTGCTGAAAGCCGCTGTGTTGCATCAAGGATCAACATGCTCTTCACCAACCTCTGGAAGTCATTTGAATAACTAATCGCTAAAAAACCCATTCGCTCATTCAATTCATCGAGCTTCAGCTCATTTTTCTCCCAGTCGTAGAGCTCCTCGCAGTTAGAAAGCGTCGCAGCCTGCAGTATCGTCATCCCCAGGGCAAAAATATCCGATTTATGCGCGTTGTGCTTCGGCTTGATTTCGCCTCGCGAAAGCGCTTGAAGCAACTCCGGAGAAAGATATCCATGAGCATCAGTTACACCGCCCACCCTCTGAGCGTAAACAGGCACTCCAGCTGTAATATCTTGCTCAGCTATCTTATAACAGCCTATTTTCGAGCGGAAAATACTGGATGGTTTGATATCTCCGTGTGTTACTCCTCTCTGATACAGTATATTCAACCCTTGGATGACACACTCAAACAGATACCAAAGCTGCTCTTCAGTATACCCTTCCCCGTTCTTAACGCGCTCGCTTATCTCTTTTTCTAAGTCGTTATCGTTGTATTCAATGAGAAACTGGATTCTGAAGAAAGAAGAGCAAACTTTGTCTTCAGCTTTTGCATTTAGGGATATCAAGCGGACGATATTGGGGTGTTGCAGCAGTAGCTTCTGGTTTAGACTCTTCATGTCGTGTTGGAAGTCAGAAGCGCTTTTGGACAAAATTTCTTTCAAAGCGACGACGTCGTGGGTGGTTTTGTGTTCTAAAAGAGTGACGTCGCCGTAGTGAGGGTCTTTTTCTCTAAGTAGGATGGTGTAGTCAGTAAGCAGAGTCTGGAAATCGCCATCTGTATTGTTCGAAGAACAAGAGCTTCCCATGGTTATGTTTCGTGCTCAAATTGATTTAAAACTGGATAAATAAAGTATTGCAAGGGTTGATTTTGTTGGTTTAATTTGGAGAGCTTAACAGTTAAGAGCTTTACAACTTGCAGGAATTTTTTTTTTTGGGAAAAGCAAACCATGAAAAAAGTTTGTACCAATAATCTCTCAGTGTGATAGCGCAATGTAGCATAAGAAAACGAAAACTCGATCTTGGTAAAATGAATCTTTTGTGTAAAAGTAACTGATTCTTAAATGGAATAACTCTATGGAGTGTGCAGTCAATTTTAGTGTCATATTCTCAAGAGCATAAATCAATATTTTTAAAAAGTTGGGTTCAATGAGTTTACTACTAATTCTTGAAATATTTAGGTTGAGACTGAAATTATTTAAGCTGTTGAAATATTACCTAATTCTTCGAGAACCGACAGACATCATTTGTACCAGCAACAGTAGATATGCTGATTTCACGAAATTAATTTTCAGTGCAGCCTCAAAATATTTCAGCCAACATAGCAACAAAGGCTTCACTGTCAAGATAATAATCTTGATATAACATCAAGCAAATCCCTTAAAAAAGGGTTTTGAGTATATATATATTAGTATTAGGTAGAGACTATCATATTTGTATCAAAGCATTGAGTTACATTTTGTAAGAAAAAATTTTCAACGTTCAAAAAGCCAGCCAAGGGTTACCTATTCATTCTACCATTTGTTGTTTATATCTCTCAGCTGGTTTCATAGCTATAACCATTCGCCAGTTTTGCAAACCAAGCACTCCATTACAAAACCTGTCAGTAATTAAGCAAAACCACTCAAAATATTTACTACATGAAAATTGCACATTTCTAATTGACAGTACTTCTCTTCAGTGCCTGCAATATTCGCGATCACGTCGGAAGTTTTTTGAATTTACAAAATCTCTGGCTGAGGTGAAATATTACTGATTTGGAATATGAGTCCAAAGTTTTTGAAAATTGTTCAAAAGCCAAAAGACTCAAAATCTCTTCTCATGGAAAATGAAAGAAGAAGTACTATCCGATAACTTCATACGAAATCCTATAGATTAACTTTGCAAGCTCGATTCCAACAATCCTTATGAAGACAAAAACAACCAACAAATGTTCAGCTATTAAGAAGGATTTCTAGAAACTCAGCGATTATCATTTCGCCTTAAAATACTACTACAATTTTTTAGTTCGTAAGCACGGGTGGTAACTAATATCAATTAATAATAAATGAGGTACGATCATCTAATTTGTTTGCTAGCCATTGTGACACATTAAACTGGTGATTTTCCAAAACATTAACGATTAATTCCTCTCATAATGAATATCGAACACACCACCTTTATCTATAATTTCGCTCTAATATTTACAAATGCACGAAAATCTCCAAAGTTCATCGAAAACAACCCAAGCATCCCCTGATGTAAAACCTTCTGAATCAACTGATTCTACCCTTCAGACGCGCAGATCACCAATAAAACTAGCCATTTTGAAAGACGATTCTAAGAAGCATTTCAATGCGTTGAAAACAGGCAAACGACTGCTCAGCTTGGAATTAGAAAGCTCTAAACCACAGCTGAATTTGGTCTTTGATGCTCATGAGATTGAAAAACCATCCCATAATAAGCTGCTATATGATGAGGATACTGAAATGACCCCCGGGCAAAAAGAACTTCTTGCTAGGTACGATCGAGCTGAAGAGTTCCTCGACCAGCAGAGAGTGTCGATCATTGAACCCCTTGAAGAAAGTCGGAAGTTTTCCATTTTAAAGTCGTATTCAGATCCCGGAAAGCTCCTGGAGTTTAAACCGTTGATCCTGGCTGACGGGATTTCGTTGAAAAAAGTTACAGATTCAAAGCTAATAAAAAGGAGAGCTCTTTTTGAAGGAGACCAGAAGAAAGGAGCATTGCCTTTCGCCAGTTTCCTTTTGCCAACAAAATTTAAAAATACTGATGCGATTTTTCCTAATAACGAACCAAATTAGAATTAATAGCGTAATTAATGTATGTGAATTAGTTGAGTTATCTCTTAGGCAGTGATTTTGCCTTAGGCGATAACCCCTGTATTTATCGGATACGTATGTGCATACAAATTTCAATTTCTGTATTTTTTATGCATCATGTGTCCCTGTTCGCTTTAATTACTCTAGTAGATCAGAATTTGTTAATGATTTTCATAAAGAAGATATTGTCCTTGCATTCTCAATTTCTCTCACCCTTGCAAAATAAAGAAAAGGACTTTTTGATCTAAAAATTGTCTGATATGAAGAAAAGCAGTGTTTTTTTTTTTAGGACTAAATCCGTTTGAGTTCAGTCTAGATAATTCACAAAGTTGAGTATAGGTTGAGTAAAAGATAGAAAGGGTCGGTATTCTACTCACAAAATGAAAAATTTGGTGAAAGGGCAGACATTCTGGAAACTATTCATTCAACGAAACCAATAAGGTTGCTTGCGTTGAAGGATGGTTTATGAGAAACTTCTAAATAGATTAAATTTGAAATCATTCTTTGGACTTCTATAATTAACAACCTAAAAAATTCCCAAAAATTTCTCAAGCTGATCGCATATAATTCACCCAAATTCTCTCATGCATTCAGGGTTCTTAACTCATTCCATTAAATTCTCCTATCTTTCCTGCTGTTAATGAGCTCTCATCTAAAATGTTAATTTCAAAATTAAAAAAAAAGTGATAAAATTCTCTTATGCTTGCTAGCGCACTACACTTAGTGTTCGTTTTCGTTTTGAATGCATCTGATTGTTAATACTAATAATTCATTTAGCACTAGACTAGTTCGAATTAAATGGCAGACTTGATGAATAGCGTCTTTATGAGAATATTACAGAGAGTGATAAATAACGTGCACCGATAACTAGTTAAACAAAGAAGTATATATGATATGATATATGATATATAGTTAATGCATTACAGCAAAGCAAATGATAATGCTAGTCTAAACTCTCAAGTACTTTCTGGATGTTCTCGATTTTTGCAGCGTACTTTCGAAAACTCAGCGCGCAGATGATGGTTCCAACATCGATCAGGTTATCTATAGTTAATTGATGAAGCATGCTCTCTTTGTGAAATGTATTGTTTAGACAGGAAGAGAGAAGCTCTTGGGTTTCATCGCGTAAGAAAAAGCAAATTATATCTCTCCAGATAAGCGATAGGATGCAGGCGCCTGCGATCCCTTTGTATATTCTCGTTGAGCATCGAGTGAAAACAACAAAAAGCCCGATTAACAGAGTAATGCACTCCAAAGATCGAACCGCTGATAAATTGAGCGAGATCAGCAGAATTGTGTTGCAAATGAGTGGTTTATCGCCTAAGGGGTCTTTTCCGAGCTGGTCTTTCATCATCGCGAAGCGTGACGCCTTCCAGAGCAAGATTACGAGCATCCAAATGATTGGAATGATCGCGAGACATGTATATCTGCTCTTATATTTTTCAAGTTTCTCGTTTAGGGTTCCTGGATAGCATTCCAGGAACGATCCCGTCTCGGTGAATCGGATAAAATTTCTCATTGATATAGAGAAAGCAGCTTATTTTCCAAATAGCGAAGGACCAGGTGATATTGAAATAATTTTAAGAGGTGATCTTAGATTCTATTGAGAAATTAATTTCCTTGGAAATACCGAAAGAATTCTGCCATATAAGCGCCTCTGCTATGTCTGATGGAAAAATGGAATTTCTCAAGATAACAAATATAACCTTTTCGATGTAAAAAGGCGGAATTTAAGAGAAAGGTTGAGTCGAAAGATAGGGATATCATCATTGACTCAGCGTGGTTGTAACTATTGAGGTGAAAGAATGAGGCAACAAAATAGCAACAGTCCCATACCGCTTCAAGATAGAAAAATACTGTTTGCGTTGAAAGGAATAAAGACACTTTTCGAATAAATACACCAAGAGATTTCATTGAAAGACAGAATGAGCGAAAAAAAACCCAGCAATTTTATAACCGCACAGTAAACAGAGTAAACTATCAAAGGCGTCGAGGATTTGAGATATTAGAGTATTATTTTTTCCAGCATTATTATCAGAAAGCTGTTTCATAATGACTCAGGGATTTTTGTTTTATTATCGCAAATAAAGTCTGTTGAGTTGAATTTAATGTTAGCAACGAGCATGAAAACCGGAGCAAAACCAAAGGATCACCTCGAGGTAATCTTCGACAAATATCACTCAGCTGCAATGTGCCTTTAGACTCTCATAAATATCTTTCGCATGGGCTCTTATGAACGAAACATGCATTATCATGACAGAATGGTTGAATGCTTGAGCAAATTCGATTTTTTTGCACGTCGCACAGATTTCACTGATGATTTCAGAGTCATTTCCGAGGTCTCTGGCTTTTTGGAACTCAAATCGTATAAAGCAGGGGATATCGTCTATGAAAAAGGTAAAACTTCATTCGATGTGCGTATTTACATTTTTATCTTTGGCAGACGACAGCAGTCTTTTTATTGGATTTGTCCTCAGTGGCAGTTTTGGCAAATACGAGCCCAATACCCATATAAAAACAGAACCTTCACATCAAACTCATTCACCACAAAGCAATTCCCATGAACGGCCGCAAGCTGTCTCGACCACTGATACTTTCAACTCAAAGCAGCTCGGAATTAAGAAGGCATCAACAGAGTCGATTGGTTCAGAAAATGTGCGGCAGTTCAGGTTACACAGCTCAAGGAAAATTTTTGGTTCAAACACTCCGATCGTATTCAATAATTTCGCCACTGAGCCAGCTGAAGAGGCTTCAGGCAGGTCTCCGACATCTTTTATGAGCAACTTGTCGCCCAAGTCTCAATCAGCGCAAAGAGTCCAAGGGGCATCCATTCGAATTGTTAAAGACCTGCAGAATGAATTGACAGCCTTAGTGAAGAAAAATAATAAACTTTCGAAATTTGTTAGTGAGGGGAGCTGTTTGGTTAATAGAACTGGACTCATCAGCCCAGGAGAAACGTTTGGTGAACGAAGTGTAAGCTTAGGAGAGCAGAGGAGGAATTCAATGGTCTGCTTGGCTGATGGAAATGCTTTGATACTTCCTTCAGAATACTTTAGAAAGTATTTTCAAAAGGGTCCAGTCGAGGTCGAAGGAGACAAAGTCTATTTCCTTAAAAGTTTGCTCAAAGACATCACCATTGAGAAGGCAAAACAATTAGCACAGTATCTCGAGGAGGTTACAATTCAGCCGAGAACGGTGATATTCTCGGCGACAGATACTCCAGATGCGTTATATTTTGTAAAATCAGGCAAAGTCCATGTAAGCTTTTTAGTGATGCTATCAACCCTAATAATATGCAACTATAGCTATTTCGAAACCAACCGCAAGGAAAGACCTTTGAAGAAGATAATTTATATGGAGGTAAAGTGTCTGATCATAGCTCAGATTCCAAGCGAGAGCAGCCGAAGAAAAAGAAACTATTTGCATTCTGCTCGGTTGGAAATCTGGGGTTCTTTGGAGAGGAGACGCTGTATAAAAGAGCTGTAAGGCAATACACAGCAATATCAGAATGCTATTCTATTCTCTATAAAATCAGTTCGAAGGTTGCTATTTTTAATAATGATTCAATATTAATCATGCTGGCTAGGCTTTCAAAAAGTGTGAGGATGAACTAAAGGAAATAGGAGAGTACATTCAATCGAAGTCGACGATGCAGACTGGAATTAAGAGCGGAAAATTCAAGGAAAAAGACTCGAAAAGGATTCTCAAGAGCAAGGACACTCCACTAAAATCAGCAGGAATATTCAAAACAAACGTTAAACTCCAACCCAACCACTCTGATCAATCGTCGCAAGAACCGTCCTACTTCAATTCAGGCAAAAATCCGATTCCCGAGGAGAAAGTCCTCAAAGGAGATAATATCTTCGGTTCCCCACTACAACAGCACAGTAAATGTAAAGCAGAACCCGAGAAGCCAGATTGCTCATTCTTTTCAAATCCCAATGACAGTTTCGTGGCTCTCATCCACAATACTGAGAACAGCATTGGCGAGTATCCGAGTAGTAAGCAACGAGCAAATACCAGAGAAGACCTAAAGGATGATTCACCCATTAATAAAATAACCGCGTTTTGGGAGTCTCACCTCCCTCGAAAGCAAATTTCGCCGGAATTTCGCAAGACTGACTTTAATTTCGTCAGACCTAGCACAAAAGCGGCAACTACGAAGCCTGTATTTGAGTTTGCTACCCAGCGAATTGGGACTGCTGCCAAAAGCACAAGGATTCATTTTAATGGAATGACGAACTCGTCTCGTCCATCGACTTCGCAACAATTTATGGTATCACCAAGCTCGAGAGATCTTCAAGGACAGCGTATTATGACTTCCGCTCTATCGAGACGAGGTGAAAGCTCTAACGCTCGAGTCAGTTCAATGACTAGGACCGCTGGAAGCAGAGAAGGCTTTGGTATAAGGCGAAACCCAAGCGATAATGCAAAAGTTTCCTTGGTTATAAAGTCTTTTGGGAAGTCGGCAAGTGTGAAAAATCAAATGCAGGCAACCACGACAGAACATTTTGCAAATTTCCAACCATCAGCATTGAATAATCCATTAGAGAGTGGAATTCCTAAGCAGCTAGGGCAAAAGAAACTGATGAACGTAGATACTCGAGAAGCGTATTACATGGGAATGATATCTCCGAGTCTCACGTATACGAATCAATTTTTCCCAAAAACAAGCCAGTCGAATACAATACATTTCACCACACTAACGCCAAAGTCGCTTGATACGAGGCTCAAAGCCGTGTTGTATCGAAAGATTAGATAATTTGTTATATCTTCCGTAGAGTGCCTAAATGAACGTGTATAGAAATAAGGGATGAGATAAGTATCCATAGTGATCAGCTCATGTTGCTTCATGTTATTGTGCCTTCTGGTTTCAGTTAAACCATTTAATTGCTATTAGAAAGACATTTTAATATAAAAAATGAGATTTAGCTGAAAAATGGTTCATAATTATTTCTATATTATCGATTTGCATACAGTTTCCTCTTAGTAAGCATAATAGAAAAGACATACTGGTATTGGTTATGCCTAGAGGAACCCATTCTACATGTCAAAAAGAAATAGGTGTTGAAGAGATGCTACAGTTAACATGAGGCACATTTGCTGGAATCACTTTAACAAAAAGTGCTATTGTCGTCCCTCATTAAACCGAGAGAATAGTAAATGAGATACCTAAGGATAAGAAGGGCTTATAGACAGAACCTTATGATACAAATTATATTGTACTAAAAGATCAAGAATCTTGATTTTAAATTGGGAATTATCAAATTCCCATTCGGGAATATGGTGGTTTTAGCTCCAGTACAAGAAGTATGAGTTCTAATAGGGCAAATTATAAGTCCGTTTCTATTTTTGAGATAAATAACCACCGCTCTCTTAGGTAAAACGGGTTGTCTCTCCTTCAAAGAAAAAAATTCGATCTCTTTTGTGTTTTTCTCAAGTCTTCCAACGATTTTCCTCTAGGCCATAAAATGACACCAATTTTTCGATTTGCTACAAAACTTGCTGATACTATCGAGACGATAGAGACACCCTTGAGACTGGAAGCAATATCCTCTCGTTCAGAGTCTGATTTGAACTACATTTCAGAAACATTTAGAAACTCAAGAAGCTTTGCCTCATGAATATCGTGAGATTTATCATATCTTTTGAGCGGATCAGAAAAGTCCTCTAGAATTAAGAAATATTATCATCATCACGATATCTCAACTATATCATATCTATCAAGATCTCATTTTTTTTATATGGTATTTTACGGAATTCACTCTTGAGCTTTGTTTAAAATTCAAGACCGGTTATTTAAAGAACCAAATCTTATCAAAATCTATACAATTAAAACCAAAGCACATCAAACTAAATCAAAGCAAAGACATGGAACCAGCAGACACAAGAGCCGACGACTTTAAATTATACCTTGAACTTTCCTCCGAGGATGTTTCAACCTGGACCAACGTCCTTGACAGTAATTTTTATTATTTTCAGCTCCTTAGACTAACACACCCTTTTAGAACCGGACACCAAGTTCTGGTACAAGGACATTCCTAACACCGACCTCTATTACATCAGAATCGAAGGGTATGTTGACGGTGACTATGACTTCGACCAATTCACGCAACTCACGATCGATCTCGATAAAATGAGACAATGGGAAAAGAACGCAAAGCTTTTGGAAACGCTTGAAAAGATTGACGATAACACTGATGTCATTTACATGGAAATCAAGATGCCATTCCCATTTGAAAACAGAGATATGGTCCAGAAGCGTATCGCGATTAACAACAAGAAGAACCCTGAGTTGATAAAGAAGTACGGGCTTCCTGAGAAAGACGTTGAATATGTTATTATCCAAGCTCAGTCTGTGGAAAGAAGCGAAAAGCCCGAGATTAAAAAAATTACTCGAGCAAATACAGTGCTGTCGGTTTGTGTGATGGAGAAGGACACTACGGTCCCAAATCGAATCCATATCAAGATGATTGTGTGCAATGATATTAAAATGAAGGTACCACACATTATGAGGAATATGATGCTGAAGCAGATGGGAAAAATGATGATTTCAACCCTAACTGACGCTTACAAGAAGATCTATAAGAAAAAGTGAGTAATTAAGTTGGATATTTAGGTAACGATCGCTACCTCATCTACAATATCTGTAAGAAATATTGAATCTGGAAACATAAGCACATGCTGCTGCTATTATACATTTGCCATTCTACATATTCTAATAATCATACCGGTTTATGAAATTATATGAAATGATTTGAAATTGAACAAGGAACTTCATTTCCATTTTAGTTGGTTGGTTAAGGGTTCAAATCGAGCTCCTTTTTCAAAGAAAAGGACCCCCGTTAGCTCGTTAGTGTGTGAGTAAATTCGTCAATTTTGGTAATGACTTTTCGCTCAATGAAAATGATAAGTAAGCAATGGTCAATTGTTGTATTTTTTGAGAATGTGGCCACATATCTTTCGAAGGTAAATCACTTTCAGAGATGCACCTCGCTAGATATTATCCCTTGCTTGCCATTGCATCAATTGAAAATTTCTCTGAATCAACAAGAAATAAATAGAAGCATTCTTAAGAAATGGCAAAATCCGATATATTGAGATACGCAAAAATTCAAATATCAATAAAATCCGTCAAGAAAGTCTTATATTTCTAAAAATTTCAGTGATAGGCAATTTATTTCTCAACAATGTTTCAATCATTTCGTATGTGTTTGCAATTTTCTCAAATTCCAAGCGATAATTATATAAATACAATCTATTTGATTCCTTTAGGAGTCACGCCTTTCGGTATTCAAAATAGTCATTCCTTGACCTGAAAGCAGGTTAATAACGTTTCCGATTTCATACAATAAACCAAATATGGTATTTAAATTTTTTTTCCCCCTCTTTCGACTGCTTAGAGATATAATAACTCCAGCGAGCGCCGTTTCCACTACAAAATTTCCTATTACTGTATCTGAAAACACATAAACGCAAAGTGTTGCTTAACTTCCAAAATTACTGTAGTGAATGATTAAATTGGAGTCAGTATTGATAAATTAACTCAGGAAATTAATAAGAGATTTAGAAGCACATAATTTACTTCACAAAAGCAAATTTAGAAGCCAATGATAGACTTAACCGCAGAAAAGGCCGAGTCAGAAGTTATCCGGTCCTTCAAAAAGCTCTCCGTGTATGAGAAGGCTGAAAAGCTCCAACAAGTCAAGAAAAGCTTTATGTACAACAAGAAACCGAGCAGTCAGATCATATTCAACACATCAAACACTATGGTCGGCTCAGCAATCCTCGTCATGCCCATCTATTTCCTACAGACAGGAATTCTAGCGTCTATCCTCAGCTGCGCTTTTGTCGCCGCAATCTCTCTGGTGACCGTAAATCTCATCGTAGATAACTACAAACACGGAGAATCAGACCTTCCCGAGCAAATCGAGCGAATCATGGGACTTAAATGGAAAACCTTCTTCGCCGCTTCCTCCTCACTGCTATTGGGCTTTGCCACAATAGCCTACTTCCTGCTGATGGCCAATCTTTTTTATACTGCACTTGAGTCAGTATTCGAGGGCCTTCCTGCCAAAGATGCTGGAATCATCTTCGGCCAGTTCTCTTATCAATGGGCTGGAATCATCCTCGCCATCATTTCTTTCATCATGTTCAATATTAAGGCGATGAGCGTGATCCTCAAGATCAATGCATATGGAATTTACGCCATAGGAATCTACATTATCTTTATGATATACATTGGAATTGAAGCCATGGCCACTGGTAACCTCAAGTTCGGATCTGGCGATGGAGGAATCGTTATGTTTTCTGGTAGCATAAGCGATCTAATCACCCTTCTCGGAATTTTCGCTCTGGCGTTCATTTCGCACAATATCCTCATCCCGATCATCAAATACAACGTGAATTTCAAGAATAACAAGAGAGACGTCGGAATAGCCTATGTTGTAACCGCGATGATCTACGTAATGATCGGAGTGTTCGGCTCTTTTGGTATTGGTTGGCGAACAGCGTGCTTTGATGGCAAAACCCCTGCGACCGTTATGGATTGTCTCAGAGACGCCGAAGGTTTCACTTTCTATTTCCTAATGATCGCTCAGGCGCTAGTGCTGATCCAGCTGACAGGTGTGCTGCCAGTGTTGAACTTTATCACAAGATCCCAGCTATTTGGCATCTTCTATAGCGAGCTCGATGAGATTCCTCAATGGAAATCCCGTGTTTGGAATACCATCATCATCCTGTTATGTGTGTTGTTCGAGGTATTCAATGTCAAACCAGGGTTGCTGATCTCACTTTGTGGAGCGGTTTGTGGATTCCTTTTGGTGTACGTGATCCCAATTGCGATGCATTTTAAAGCAGTAGGCCAGCCCCGAAGCAACAGTCAACAAAACTTGTTGATTGAGGAAGTAGAAGAAAATTCTGAGAGCGCGACCTCCGTTGTAAATAATGGTCTCAATGGAAAGCAAGAAACTGTTGTTACTGGCGATACAAATTTTTCAAAGCCTGAAATCACTTTGAAACAGAAGGTGTTCTATGGTGTGTTGTTGGTTTATGGGTTTGGAATTATGATCTCTGAGCTAGTGAATATAGCTTTGGGCTAGATCTAAGATTGAATTGTACGCAATTACATGAATCTAGGTTGGAATTATTTGTATAAAGATGTAATTGCTTCATTTATTCCATCTAAGATAGGTAGATTCTTCTATATATTCGTATATATGGGAAGAATATCTACTTTGTATGATGAAATAAATCAACAAGGAAACTTAATTTTCTTGAGTTATGTTTAGAATAGAAGATATAGAAGATGAGAAGACGGATTATGATGAATTATGATGAACTTTTATGACAACGTTCCTTACAGAAGCGATGAATTGGTGTTTGAGCAAAAAAATACACTCGTGAGTTGTGACTGTTTAAACTGAGGTGTTTTCTTTATTTCGTTAATTAAATGAAAGAGAAAGCAGCTCGAAATCGGTTTGAGAATAGTAGGCAGTGGGTATTTCCCGAAATTTTGTATGCCAACTACAACAAGGCATGGAGAGCATCGTAAATTGCTCCCTTTGGAAACCATGTGTAGTTTGAACGAAAACACCGCTTTTCGAAGAAGTTTTTTATTGCCTCCATTTTTTAATCTCAGCTTATTTGTCACATATTCTCTCATTATTTCCCATCCTAGCTTGAGAAAGGTCTCAGGCTTAATTCGATTCAGCAGTGCAACAATTTAGGTTCTTTAAGGCTTGCTCGCTAGCAATCCGCAAACTAAAAAGTTGAATTTTTTATAGAGGGTTATTTCTGATGTTAAAATTTTATTCTATGCTTCTCAACTGAACTCAATTATTGGTTTTATATTTATGGTTAAGACAATATGTTGCTTGAAGCTGTGCTTTTTTTAAGTGATCCAGCTCGTAATTACATATATAATGAAGAGAAAACTAACGAACTATCCAGAACTATTGACTTTCACTATCATTCTCAAAATCATTTTCATATTTAATTATTTCATTAATCACCTATCTACTTACTATGAATGCGAAAAATGCAATTCAAATATCATCACTAAGGCCAAAGGCATCTAACCGGGGGCTTCTCTGTAGTCCGGATTCTTTGAAAAAGACTAGTGCTTTTTCCCATTTTGAAGCGCCTTAATCAATAAAAAATTCGCTGGCCGATTCAGATTGGTTAAAATTTTGATTTTTCAACGTTTTCAGGAAAGTTGTTTATAGGCTTCTTCCATTACTTTGTAAAACTATCAGAGGGAATAAAAAATGATATCCATTAGCTGCAATGGTATAGAATTCTCTCTCGGAACTGAGTATATTGCGAATTAAAAGCAGTTTTCCATATGAATCGCCCTATGAATCACCAAAGTTTATTGCTGTAATAACCCCGCTTGCCACAAATTTCATTCCATTAACCATATTGGAATTAATTAATTCTTCAAGAACTATAGATTTTTATCAGTTTTCCAAGTTTTCCAGTGACTTATTAATCAAACCGCCTTAATAAGGCAGCCGTTTCTGTGTTATAATAAAAACAAAAACACATTTAAACCATTACTTTAACCACAACACCACAGCAACTCCAAAATGCAAAACGCAAAGAAATTCCTTAAGCTTTACCACAGAAGCAGCACTCGCTACTCAGTCTCTGATCGCGCCTTCCTCACCGAGTTCGAGAAACTCTGGAAGAAAGAGCAGCCTCACTATGAACCTATCTCTCTCGGAGATAAATCAATGAGCCTTCTAGTCCGATTCTTAAGAAAAGCCTCAGATGTCTACTTCAAAGACGAACTGCTCAAGAGAGCTGTGATGCTTGAGGTCATCGCTGCAGTCCCAGGAGTCGTCGGCGGGTTCTTCCACCACATGTCTTCTCTGAGAAAAATGCAACATGATCATTGGATCAAAATTACTATGGACGAGGCTGAAAATGAGAGAATGCATCTGATGACCTTGATGGAACTCTACCAGCCATCAGCCTTACAAAGATTCGTTCTCTTGGTTACCCAAGGATTATTCTTCCCATTCTATTTCGGTCTTTACGCCGTTTCTAAGACAGCAGCCCACAGATTCGTTGGATACCTTGAAGAAGAAGCCGTGAAGACCTACAGCCATTTCATTGAGATGGTTGATGAAGGAAAGATTAAAAACCGACCTGCTCCTAATATTGCGATTGAATACTGGGGACTTCCTGAGGATGCGACCTTAAGAGATATGCTATTGGTGATCAGAGCCGACGAGGCGGATCATCGACTGGTGAATCATGCGATGAGTAACGCACATTCGAAGAGGGAATCAACCCAATATCTCAACATTGAGTTACATAACCCATGGCAAGGTGACTGTATTGAAGAGATTAAGGAAATCAAAGCTGCTAATAAGCAAGAAAAGGTTGATTCTAAGAAGCCTGCTCTCGAGGTGGAAAAGAAGATGTAATTTGTTGATAAATTTGGAAAGTAATAAATTTTACTTGATACCTGTTCCATATTAAACTCAGGTCGAAATAAGTTTAGCAAAGCATTTGTAATTGGTAATGTTTCTCAGTCTATATATATTACCCATATTAAAACAAAAATAAAATATGTTATTGTAACTGAAATAAATAAAAATTCCGATGCTCTTAGATAAATTTTATCAGCGCAGTTAGTGGCGAAGCTTTCTTTGGACTTTAGAATGAGAAAGTGATTTTCCAAAGTCAGTTTTGTTTGTTTCTCTTGTGATTTTACTATATCTAAATCAATAATGCAACACATATATAGTAGTTTCGAGAGAGAGCCTCAACCAAAAAAGTAAAGATTCTTCCATCAGCAAGGTTTTCATAAATTATTCTGTAATTCTTATCTGAGTAATCCAACTAAATTGGTAAAGTGAGTATCGTTTCATCTACCAATAAGCATAACTCTATTATGAAGATGGCAATTTGTCCAGCAAAGAAAACCTTCTTATGAGCATTGAGCAAGTGTTATTTTAACCATGATATACCTTTCTGCAGAAATATTGCTATTACTGGGGTTTTGGGGTTTTGGGGTTTT
>ENA-UOTX01000899-UOTX01000899.1-compost-metagenome-genome-assembly--contig:-NODE-899-length-27244-cov-8.398609_pt1 | contig 27244 bp, 13 predicted proteins | sample MGYA00238143_ERZ746982 | MGnify/ENA primary metagenome ERZ746982 (study PRJEB28758, sample SAMN06268862) | compost metagenome | isolation source: single cell | place: USA: California, Emeryville, Joint... | reverse complement strand
TTACAAGCAGGAGTTGATGAAAAATGAGAGCAAGCTGAATAACTAGTGCAAGGTCTGCACACATTATTCGAGCACTCCGCCTTATCAACGTTCGGACAGTGACTGTCGTATCCACACGAAAGAAATGTCGTAGAGCAAACGCCGTTTGAACACGTGCTAGTGTCGCTGTTGCTCCATCTCTTGCAGTCAGCTTTAGTCTCGCACGATAAGCAATAAAACTGTCCACCTCCATAACCATAACCATAACCACTAGAAGTCCAAATACACTTGGCCTTTGCTCCGCAAAGCGCTGTGGGAGAATCACACTTAGTTGCACAAAGGTAAGTCCTCTCATTTGTTACGCAGGTTTTTCCTCCACTACATGACAGGCTATCCCTACTTTGTGTACATTCGCTGCAATATTTAATGGTGGTGCTGCTCATACCAATAACATAAGAAATAGAAATACATTTTTTCCGAACAGAATGCTGGCTGCTGCAGCGGCCATCATTATCACATGATTTGCATCCAGAGTTGCAAACATCAGTTGGATCACTACAATCGTTAAGGTTACTGCAGGAAGGATATTGTCCTTGTACGATTGAGATTCCAATAAGAGAGATTAGAAAAAGCAAGCAAACTATCATCCTTTACGCAAAGAAATCCGATTAATTTGAGAAACTATAACTTATTCAAACTCAATCTGAATTCAATTTTTTATTTTTGTTAAAACCTTTTAATTAATTTAAAAATTCAGAATCCATTTGATTAATTTCATTATAATTCCTATCAGCATTGGCAACAGCTTTTCTACTCTAAATATTGCGAGGTGTCTCTCTTGTTTCAGCGTTCTTTAGCAAATGCTTGCCTAATAACACCTAAGAAGGACACGTAAGTGATTTTGAGCTTAACAAGCCAATGTAATTTTAATAAAAAGCAAAGGTCAGCATTAAAACAGAAAGCTGATAAATATTAATTATCAATCTTAAAGATCTCATCATTTTCTGAGACTGCGTTATTTTTTTGCTATTTTGTGAAATTAGAGAACTTTTGATGAAAATAAATTTATAAAACGTTCCAAATCATTCTTATTTCTTGAAAGCATTTCAAATTAACAACCTTAGAAACGGTTTCTGTAAAATAAAAACTTGAATTAAATTGCATTAATTAGAAACCTCATAAAGCCTCTCAAAGAGGTTTGAAATAGCAATCTCTCAGCCACCCTGACAGAGCCAGTAGCAGATGAGAGATTAGAAAAGATTCAGATAAAAGCTTTAAGAAAAAATCCTGTTGGAGAGTCAATAATTTTGGAGGTCAATAGCGAGATTTCAGCACGAGGTTGCTGGAAATAATTATTTTATAAAGTTGTTAATCTCGAATTATTTAGATCATTATAGTTTCCAGGCACTGGTGTTTTATTTAATTAAATCAAAGGTATTTGCGAATTTTTTTTCTTTTTTTATATAGCAAATAAAAAATCAGCTTTAAGTACATTTATTGGGATTCGATAATTTCGAAAATTTTCAGAACTAGGACCGCGAACAATTATACATAATAAATTAAGTTGATTGGAATTCTAAATTGATTAGATTCGAAATTTATTGACACATTAATTAAAGGAAGAATTGCTGATCACCCAGAGGGATGGAAAAATTTTGAGTGAATGATGGTTTTGGACAGTTTTTGTTCACTGATCTGATAAGATAATTCTTACTTTTTTGCGGGGATTGACTTCTCTCTTCAGAATTTGTAGAAAAATGAATTAGATCTCCTTGAGATAGAAGCTACCTCCTGAAAACCACTAGAAATAGAGGTTCGCTAACATCTTCATTTCTATCTCTCTTACTTTCTTTTTTTTTTCTTCTAAACATAGTATGTTGGTTTGTTAGGAGAGGGCTTACCAGATCTACTACCATAAATATACTCATGAAAACTAATCAATTGAGAAATCTTTTAGTGCATGAAGCCTAAACCGGTTCATTTTGCATTTTCGTTCAACTTTGGAATTGATAAAAGAAATTTTTTGAAATCCATTTTGAGCATTGTTCTTAGCAAATTCAAATTAATCAAAGCTTTTAGTTCCTCAAATTTATTTATCCTGGATCTTGAGAATGTAATGAGAAATGATTAAAGAAAATCAAAAAAAGCATTTTGTCTTCCAACAGCGATTCGTAAAAGATAGGCTATCGTATTGTAATTCATTTGTTGACCTGGATCCTTCAGGAGTTAGTGCACGAAGAGTAGATAGAAAGGTCTTTCGAAATCTTAAACATTAATTTTGGAGAATGTCTTGATTTTTCTGTAGATTTTGAAGAAATTATTTATCAGCTCCAGTATGAGGAAAAGAAGAGAAAATAAATTTATTTTGATGATGTCACAGCTTTGAAAGTGATGAGACGATCAGAAACAAGCCTTTATTACAAGATTTAGCCTAAAAACTGGAAAGCTAGCTGATAAACAGCGTTAGGCCGGTCTCTCTATTGGTTAGTCTGTATTTCATTAAGAAAAGGGCAATAATCACTCATAAGTCCGTCACACATGCAGGTTTGAACCTAAACCTTGCCGACGCACCGAATACAGCAACTTTGTTCTTTTCAATCTCTATATCACCTCGAAAGACCATAATTGTTAGAACCCTAGCATAGGAACATTGAATCACCTAAATTGATTTTCATTTTTCTGGTCATAACAATTAGGATCTTGTTCATTATAATGCAAATACAAAACGAACCGATGGGTTGTGACATCGTGTAAAATGCATTTATGATGGGAGTCTGCTGGAACGAATGGAAGTGATAAGTTTATGAATTTTTCTTTCTTCTTTGCTACTTTTTTTTTTGATAATGTGAAAAATTCACATCTTGCGATTAACAAATATATTTTGCTCATTTCTAAATAAAATTCAACTATTGACTAGTTTTTATGGCCTCTTCAGGACTTGCTCTCATATTTCTGAAATTACCATAATCTTAGTCTCCAGCGTATCGCGTATTTGTGTAGAGGTTATATGAAATCTCGAATTTGTGAGCACAAATTTCCCAATACAAAAATATGCCATATAAAATCAAATTGGTAAGTTGCTACTGTTGTTTTCAGTTAACTATTTAATTTTAAAACTCCTAAGCTTCGTAATTAATTTCCGATTCTTAGGCAAAATGCTCATTGTACTCATTCATGAAAGTTTCATGTCCAGATACGATATTTGGGACTCAGGTAATTATTTTATATATATTAATTGTTAGGTATTATTCTTTTCAATAATCTGTCAACATAGGTCAGCTAGCTTCATGCTCTCTTTAAGGTAGGCTACTCTTGTTATTCAGCCAGATTATCATCATGACACACTGTCATAGCCCAGAGAAAATTTAAGATTCTGGGTTAATATGTAGAGAGTAAGAATAAATATTTGTGGATCAGAGGATGGCTTGAGGGCTGCTGTTGGAGGATGCTTTCTTGGAAGAGATTGACACTTAAAATTATTGAGAACGTCAGGAGTGAAACAAGAAGTACAATGATAAATGTTTTCTTCACAGGTTAGACAGGAGGCATCACAAAGATCGCATGATTGAGTTGGATCCTGATACACAATAAGTCGAGTTCAGCAGAAAGTATCCTGAGAGACATACTTTCCAAGCGGCGGCATTGCGACATTGCTTGCAGTTGGTTGTGCACGGCTTTAATTAGAATGAATTCAAAAAGCTATCTGAATCTTCCTAAAAGAATTAAGGTTCGAATAATCGAAATACATGGAGATATTATCGCATTTGATAATCAAAAGTGAACGTTTTCTTCGCCCGCTGGCTTCTCAGACTCGCATATATGCATCAAATCTCATGTTTGCTAGCGAACCATATCCGAATTATTAATCTCTTTTCAAAGTCTTATTTTCTTTATAAAATACTCCCTTTTTTCTTGATAGATACAGGACGACATTGAGATTCTCAACCTGCCATTGTAAATTGAGACAAAGCAGGGATTTTGTGTTTCATTTGGCCTAAACCACTTTAAACAATACATCATAAGGTTACAAGCAAATTCATGAAATTGCTAAAAATTATCCCCTTCATTTTCAAAAGTTTCAATGAATTAAGTTGAAATCAATTGGGTCTATATTGGTTTTTTGCGGCAAACATTCAGGAAAACTATTTTTCGCTTTTTATTTGTCGTTTGTTTGCTAATATTTCCTCTCATAAAGTAAAATTTTACCAAAAAAGAAACACCTCAAAAAATAAATGAATCCTAATTTATTTGCTTCATCTGACTATAGATTATATCAATATTCATTACTACCGAGCTTTTTGATTCCTAAATTGAGAGTCGTCATTTGTTCATACTGGATAAATTCAGCTTTGTAGATTATTCCAGGGCTTTTAGTTTTTTGGTATTTGGAAGAGTGACATTGTTTGGACCCAGCACACCAGCTATAAGACATAGCAGATATATTATTCTAGCAGCATCCCAGATGTTATGGTCTACAAACTTCTTTTTTCAAATGCTTTTAGGAGGTACCGTGCCGAGGATGCTCGGTTTTCTGATAGTAGATCATCATTTGACAAACAACTTGAAAGTTTCAATTCTGTTACTTCTATTGGGCGCTCGTCAGAGAACGGTTCGATTTTTCTTTTCATAAATGCTCTGGAGACTGGGAAGTATTCACTTGACTTCTCCTCGATTGGCTCGAAGAAAATTTTCTTTTTCGATAGATTCAAAACTCTCTTCTCTGCATGTAATGAAAATTAGTCGCATTCCTCCAAGACGACCTTATTCAGCTCACAGAAATTATGCTTGAAATACATTTCTTTAAAGCGAAACGAAGCCGGCTCTTGAATATTGAAAAAATTTTCATATCCATCAATGATGAACAGCAATATAAGCAACTCAAGACCGCTATCATCTGCTGTTCTAAGAAACTGAACTTCTTCTCGAGTAAGCAATAATGTCTTCATGAGTGATTCGGAGATGACGTCTGAATTCGGATTCGTTACGCTTGGAAATTCAATGTATATAGGAAACCATTATTTTCATTTCGTTTGCTCTCCAAGAGTGTATGAGTTCTTCTCTTTGGAGATGCTTGCAAAAGAGAGATTTTCCTATTCCAGCCTGCCTTGCTATGAGGAAGCCTTGCTTTTTTTTTTGGAATTATCTTCTGACTCTCCTTTGTAATACCTCAATCTACAAATCGAGCTCTTTTTCACTCTACATCATTCAATATCTTTTCGATGTATTGAGAAAGCAGATCTGAATGTAATGTATTTGAATTGGTCCGCAACAAACTGGAAGCGTCGATATTCTGATCTTCTTTGTCTGTTCTTTTGATTTCATCGCTGTCAAGTAGCTTTCTTCGATATTTTTGTATGCAATGACACCATATTTTGAATATTCTCCATGTTATCAAGGCTGACGGAATCTAAACAGTATTTCTGCTCTGTGAAATCTTTTTCATTGCCAAAATTGATTGGCTACTCGAGTTAAAGAAAATAAAAAATAACGAGTAAAATTTGAGGATTTTTTACCAAATCCTCACAACTAAAATTACCTCCTTTTCACAAGTTCGTTTGTTGGAAATTTCTCTTGCATTAGTTCTACTCCTAAAAAATTTCTCCTCGCTTATTGTTTTGTCACCTGCTGGTTTCGTCGAAGTAATAGAATATTAGTCAGACTTGTAGGCAAATTATCAAATAATTTCAATACATTTGGGTACTTTCCATATTGTACACTACTTATTAAACAAGAAACTCATTTCGAACTGCATCTTTCATAAACAATTTTTAATGTCTTTGTAAATCTCGAAATAGTTTTGTGTTCATATGCAACAAATCACAAATCATAAAACCTCATCTCTTACGACTTCAGTTATACGTAAATATTATGTCTTATCTAGAGCTTTTAATTGCCATACCTACTTAGCAATTGGAATAGTATTCACCGCCGCAGTAACATAAACACTCTTGAAGAAATAAAACTTGAATACCAAGAGGAGTACTATCTGCGCGCCTCCAATCAAGAATATAACCAGGTATCTTGACTTCGGGATATAATCAGCAAGTTCCCTTTAAGAATTAAAAAAGCTCTAAGATCATTGTCTTTTTCATTGTAGATTACCTATGGAAGTTCATCATCAAGAAAAGCGTTGAGATAGCCATTCCGTAGATCAATGCGCAAAGCTGAATCATCTAATTCATTATTAAAACGACTTGAAAGGATCATCAGACTTACATCGTTAGGAATGATGCAAATAACAGTGATTGGAACCAAAACAACGACTGAATATCCATACACACAGATCGTCTAATCCCATCGTCAATAAAAAGCATTTGCGTTGGCTTTACCTGGATGTATCTAACATTGCTACCTAATACTTTCATAATGATCGTCATAAATGTTGGAATAAACAGCCCGAAGCCATAAACCTTGCAAAAATCAGATAAATTGAAGCAATAAGCGAGTGAGTACCACGCTGGCTGCACCTGGCACGAAAGTAAAATCGTATTTGAAAATTGCTCCTTGGCTCTGAAAAAAAAATAAATTTATAGGATCTTTCTGAAAGATATTGAAGCTACCGCTGCGTCGAGATAGTGCGAAAGATTCCCTGTGATTGCTAGCATGAGAACCAAAGTCGTATAGACCCAAATGGGACCGTAACTATGTGCCTGGTGAGTGCTCAGTTATATTTTGAAGAATATACAGGTCAGGATTTTCTCGAGTTTCTTCAGCGAATCTGGTTGTGAATGGGAACAAAGCCATGCAAATTCTCCTTAAGACGTCGGTGTTGGTCACTTCAAAATATTCTTGGTAGTAGCTAAGGAGAAGGGACCAAATAAGCGTTGCAAGAGGATATTCTATACTCAGTGGTCAAAGCAGGGCAGCATCCAGCAAGCCAGCTTTTTCTTTTATCACGGAACTGCTGACCTTTGACTTTCATGACAACCTTCTGTGGAGCGTCGCCTTGGTTGACGTCTTGGAGAGGCACTTCTAAGTCGCTTCTTTCTTTCTTCATTATTTTTAGGGTCTTAGGTGGTTCTTTGATATAAAATTGAAATCGATAAATAACGAGATGAAATTTGCTAATTTGACAAAGCTTTCTCAAGCACATAAATAACTGTCTAATTAAGTTCAATGATACAGTCTCAAAAACCCTATACATTGCATTTCATATCTGAGACTTTCGAAATTGAATTTGATTCATCTAATTTCCTGTACTTTCATCATTGCGTTGATCTACTCTGGAGGATTAACGCACCTTACAGTAATTGGTAAAGATCTGAAGATCACTCCATTCCATTCTTGCAGATTTGATTCTGTTTCAAGCGTTTAGAGCGTAAAAGATTTTTTTTTTTAATATGGCAAACCATAAGAATAATCACTTAATATGTAAAAAAAAGTTATTATCATATGGGCTTACTATTTTACTGAGCAAGCCTCTAATTCATATTAATAATAAAATGAAAATCTCGCTTTATGTGTCTAACTTTATTAGAAAAATGACTTTTAAATATATTCTTTCAGCTTAATGCTCTATTAAGTCTATAATATGCTCCCACCATATCGTTAATGCTTTTGATTCACCAAGATTTTATCCGATAATTTCTAGACAACCAAAAAAAAACACATCAGGATTGCGAGAGAACTTTAATTTTACCTTAATCTGGCTCCTGGTAAAATGAATGCCAAAGGCAATCTTGAAAAAAGCGTCTTCGTCTTCCCAAATTGGGCCTTCAAACTCCTTATTGATCAGAGGTAACATACTACACAAGTCCTTTTTGGTTAGAAGCTCTTTTTCTTTAATTTTCAGAATAGTCAGCGATATTCTGTAGAGTATCTTTTGCTTCTCGTAAAGAAAAGTATCCATTATCCTCACAATATAATTGAACGGCAGCTCGGTCGCTCCAGTGAACAGTGTCATCCACCAATTCACAGCATAATGAATACTCTCCAACTGATTGTTCATCTGCGGAATTAGAAGCATTAACTCAAACAGATTTTTAATTGAAATTTTACAAAATGTGCATGTAGTTTCGGTAAGTGCACTTTTATCAACCCGTCTAGCACTGCCAGTTTATGTCGAACGGTGTAGAGGTCTTTGTAATAGTTTAGCAGCTCGTAGTTCTTCATTAGACTAATCATTATCCAAAACGCTTCCTAATAAAGCGGTTAGCTCAATTTCCTCGTGTAAAAGTCGCTACTTCATCATTGCAGTACAGGACTAACACTGCGCAGATATAATTAAGCCCTTGGCAGTATCCCATGTCTTTATAAACCAACGATATCGCGGTAAGCACTTTCTGCAGACTTTTCTGGCCTGGGCTGTCTTTTGTATTGAAAAAATAGTGCTCAGGGTATGTCCTCGGGACATCTTTTTCGATTTCTTCTTTAAACGGTATCTCTTCAGTTTTAATTAATTGCTATTCACAGAATTTTGAATCAGAGTTGGTTAAAGGGCAACTGGTGTGTACTTCATAGTTGATCGAAGGAAATTCTTTCTTTACCTGCTCAATGCCTGCAAGGATCGGCCACACTCTCCCACGGAAAGACTCTGGGATGCCTTTTCTAATTCTCCATTTTACTAACAAAATTTTTTTAGCCACTACAAAGCTCTTACATATGTAGGTCTTTTTTCGAGCTGCTGTTTTAAGCGAAGGAAGAATTTTCATCCATTTTTCTATTTTTTGGGCCTCGTTCTTCTGTTTAGATTGCAGTTGTTTCTCGTCTGTTTTTCTATCAGGAAAATAGTCAATCAGTCGCTGTATGAAGCCACCATTTATACTTTTCCTCGATTTTCTTGAGTTTGAAGCCATAACGATCCAATTTTACATCTTCTAAAGGCTTCGCTGGTGGTAGGTCATTGAGACTGCTGATCTTCCTTTGTTGAGTTTCAATAGAGGCTGTGTCTGACGTTGGATCAGATAAATCTGGCATAGAAGTCGCTTTGATTTGAGGAATTGGAATAAACGTCCTTCCAGGCTCTAAAAGACAACTTCGCCTCTCGTATGGAGACCCAATTTTTGGACTTGCTCGTTTTGATGAACGTTCAGAAGGGCTCTAATATGATATATTTAAGAAAGGACGGTAGATTGGGTGGTTACATCCGATTTAGAGTTTGAGAGTGAGATTAGAGAAGTAGTTGATTCAATTCTTTGGCTGGCCGTAGATTGATAAGCCAGCGGATTATCCATGTAGTTTTCGATGTATACGTAGTGCTGCATAATTTTATCAATATTTCAGGTCGAACCACAGCACCAAAAAAAGAATATATTGGATTACTTAGTCGATTCTTACTGAAGCGGAAAATTTTCAAAATTTCAAATGGTGAAATAACAAAAACGGATCCGAAAAGAGGTGGCTTTCGCCCCCAAGGTCTTCAAGATAAGAACGCTGACTTCAAAACGTAAGAGCCTCGATAACAACGTATTCTTGCTTGAATGAAATAAACTTGATGGCATATTTAAGAATCATAAGTGAATCTCCTAATTTTTTTCGGGATTCATCCACTCTGTTTTGACGGAGATAATAGCCAACCCAGCGACCGAACGGCAACTTTTTGGAGGATTTCTGTGTGAAGTTTAGAGAGTAAATGAAAAAAAAAACATGATGGAGCTGAAAGAAATTCTACCTATCACAATAATCACACTAGCACTTGATTGGAGCTGTTTCTCGAGCTCTTTCTTAGAAATTCTGTATCAGGGTCTTTAAGTTTGGAATCAAGACATCAATTCCCTTATTAGATTCGAAATATAGAAAATATTATGTCTAAGTTTATTAAATGCAACCAAATAAATTCCACATGACCTCACCATCAGTGTTGTCTCTGTTCTTCAACTCTTTTTTGAGATTAGAGCCTTTTTTCCAATTGTGCGGGTAATTTGAGAATTTCTTTTCCTTAGATAATCTTCGAAATCTAACAAGATTTAATTTTGCTTATAATATCTTAACAATGAACGTGTCGGTTGAAAACGTATCCAATTTCTTCCTTTCCATGTTATTGACAACTGTTCTCCTCTCCATTAGGAAGCATTAGAGTGGTTTTTCATTGATAAAGCCGATGAAAACAAACCAAGAGGTCCGGTCTCAGAAAGAGATCTGGATGTCATGTGGCAGACGCGTCTTATCGATTCCCAGACCCTCGTCTGGAGGCAGGGAATGCCAACTTGGACACCAATCAACAACGTCGAAGATTTGCGAAACATGATTGCTGGTACACTGATGATTTCGATCGCTAACTTAACTAGTGGAACCTATTCATTCAATCGGTTGATTTTAAACAGAGTCCAATTCGAGCATTCTCATGGCAAACGCATTGAATCGACCGGCCCCTGGCAAAGAGGGAGCGACTACTAACAAGCATCAACACGCTAAAGGACATCCTACAATGCCTTCTGTGCCTCAGGAAACTAAGACGACTCTTACAGAGATAACAACTGTGAAAACTCTGCAGGCCAAGCCTGAGTTGCTTAATGAATTGCAGCAAATCAAGCAACTGGCAAGAGAAGTCAGCAAAGAAGAAGATGAAGATGAACACGGAGGCAGTCCAGGTGGCGAAGAGGATGATGACGACGACGAGGATGAGAACATTGTCCAATCGCTGGAACAGAAAGTCGAAAAATTAAAGGAAAAATTGAAAAAAGGAGAGAATGCTGAAGTAAACGAGATTTTGAGAGTTTCTTTGAATAATGCTGTGTGTATCAGGATTTCAAACTTGTTGAAGAAGACATGATCGAGGACCTAGTCATGAACCTCGCGAACGAAGAGACCAAAGAAGGCAATAAAAAAAAGAAAAAGGGAGGAAAAGAAATCGATTATAGCAAGCTCACTCCTGAAGAAATTGTAATAGAAATAACCTAACCTAACGATATATTGAATTCCTTAGAAAAAAATCGAGAAACGCAAGAAAAAGACTAAAAAGCAGCAGGAAAAGAAGAGAAACAAATGGTATCAATCTCGACTGAATACATGTCTCTATGTTAAAGGTAATTTCTTTTTAAAAACATAGTCATTTTAACGAGTTACGTTCCTGTAGGACTTCCAAATGATATTACCCTAGAAGAAGTGAAAGAGTTCTTCGGAAAGGCTGGAGTGTTCCGTGTGGACCCAGTGACAGGTAAAACTCTCAGATTTTGTTGTCAGAAACAGTGGATTCAGGTGAGGAGAAAATAAAGATTTACACCGATGAGCAGGGAAAACCAAAAGGAGATGCCTTGATTTCATATTTCAAGGAAGAAAGTAATTGAGTTCCCTTTTTATCATCATATATTTACACACACCACTTCGCCTAGGTATTGAGTTGGCTAAAGAGTTGCTGCACGAAAGGGAGATCAAACCTGGCTATATGGTCACGATTGAACCAGCAACCTTCGAACAGAAAGGAGAATATGTCCCTCGAAAACAGATCAAACTCGATGACGTCAATAAGATAAAACTCCAAACCATTGAACAAAAACTGCTGTCTTGGGATGAAGGCGAAAAGGATGAAGGACTGAAAATTGTGGTGATACAAAACATGTTCTCGCCAGAAGAAGCACTCGAAGATGAAAACTTTGTGAGTGATTTGCAGCAAGATATCCAACTCGAATGCGAAGAGAAACTGGGACCGGTTCAAAGAATAGAAGTTTTTCAAAATAATCCTAACGGAGTCGTGTTAATCAAGTTCAAAACCGGTGCTGCCGCCGAAGCTTGCATTCAGGTAATTGTGTAGAAGTAATAAGAGTTGGAATCATTTGATTCATTTAAGTTGATGAACGGAAGATGGTTCGGAGGAAGACAGCTTGCTTGTTTCTATTGGGATGGAAAGACTGACTATAGGGTAAGTTTCGAGTTTTAGATCCAAGTTCTGATAATTTTTTGTTATTAGCGTGTTCGTGAGACCGAGGAAGAAGAGAAGAAAAGAATTGAGTCTTTCGGAGAATGGATTGAGAGTCAAAAAGAGTCAAAAGAAGCTTCTGAGCCTAAAGAAACTGCTTGATTATGAAATTTCAGCATGCATTTAATTTGTTTCCAATAACTGTGCGTCGAATTGTAATGATGGACTGAGCGGATAGTAGAACTATTCAAAAATGCATTTTTCATTTCAAAGAGCGAAATAACTAATGAACTATCGAGTTACTCGTTGAATTTAGGATTATAACTGATCGTGGATAGGAGGGGAAAAAAAAATGTAATAGGAGTAATATTTCAACTAGTTTTTATGTTTTTATCAGCAATAATAGACTTCCTTTCAGAGGCAAACCAGGAGAGACAATATGTAAACATTAGATAATAACGCCGTGGAATGAAATGTAACTTTTATGATTTGCTAGAAGTTTGGCGGCTAATGGAATGCGCAGATCATTTTGTCCTTGTATGAAAGCAATCTTAATTTCTGTGGTAACTTGAACAATTTAAGTGATTGGACACTTGAATAGTAGCAATACAAACCATATTATTGTATCACCCAATTTTTCCTTCATATCCTCCATATCCTGCATATCGTATACAATCAATGATCCATTCTGAAGTTTTAGATTGAACCACAGCGACTGATATAAATTTTTCATAATTTTCATTTGCTTGGGGTTTTATGTGCTTTTACCTTGCGTTGATCATGAATATTCATTAAAATGTCCTTTGCTTTGGGACTTATAGCTAAATTGCAATTGATCACTTTCAAGAGAGACTTTGAATATTAAGTAATCTTTCTGATATTTATCTGGTAAATTTTTTCTATATCGATCAGATTAATAGAAGCCGAGCTTCTATTTTTATCTCAAAGAGATATGGAAATTATTTTTCCGAATTTGGAAATCATTCATTTCGTCGTTAAATCTTGAAAAAGCTTAGTCGATGTTTCATCCTTGGAGCCTGCTTCTTTCAACATTTCAACAACAAGCTCCAAATCGTTAATCTGATTCCTCAGTCTGACCTTACCCTTAAAAAAACGTAAAAAACTCAGAAAATCTTAATATTCATCTCCGTTGAACTACTTGCCTAAATGCGCAACGAGTCATTGTTCAAGGTTGGTGGGCTGTGGTTATGACTTGCAGAAGAGTGAAAAATATTATAGCTTGACAGAAGATAACTCGCTGTGGCAAAGATAAACTTTATCTCTATTGAAAAGATTTAACATTAAAGGAACATTAAATCAATGCCAAAAATACAAATATACATCCTAAAACCTACTCAACATCTAACGCCTTCAAGTACGCTTAAGAAATAGTCAATTTTGATGACTTAATTGGCAAGAACCCAATTTTTCTCAGGAACCCTTTTTCCGGCAAATATATTTTTAGCAGAAGACCGTTTTTCTTCACTGGTATGATAAACCAATCCGCTCGCTTCAGCAGCTCTATTGCAGACGCCAAATTCGAGTTTCTTGCCGAAAAAGTCGGAGTAGAAAATAGTTTCTCCAGATACTCTCTATTCGCACTGGATTTCAGCCAAAAATCAGTAAGCGCGTCTGTTACTGGGATCGCCCATCGGTGAGTCAGGTCTTTCTTGCATTTCCACCCTAAAAACATCTTCGCAAGCTCAACACTTCCGAAAGCAGGTTCCTCCAGCGATAAGCTTTCTGGAATAACGCTTTGATTAGCGTAAAAATTAAATAAAGGCATTCCATTGGCTCTCGAAAGTACCTTGATTGAAGCGTTATCAATGCCGTTTAAAACCCCTACGAACACTTCCTCTTGGCTCGTTTTGATAGAGACAACTTGGTCTCCAACTACCTCACACAATGAGGTGCTGCCTTTGGATCGCATGTCATATACATAGATTCTATTGTCATGCGCGACGTAATATATTTTCTCCTCATCATCGCTCTGAAGATAATCAAAGCATCTTACCACCGTTGGCATATATTGGTTGTATTTCGGTAGCGTATAAATCATCTCGACTCTCATGGACCGCAGTCTTATGCAGAAGAAGCCTGGGTTAGACGAGCGTTGATTGACACCGATTAATATATTGTCGTTGAAAAGCTTGAGGCTATCTGATTGAACGTTGGGGAATTTCCGTATAAGCTTCATAGTTTTGCTGTTCCATACTTCCAACCACATTCCGCAAAAGAAATATAGACTTTTGTTAGAAACCTCCGTCACGCTCGTGATTTTCCGTGAAATAGAGAAAGTTCGAAGGTATTTGAAGCTTCGGAGGTTCTGAGCACGCTGAAGCTCTTCAGAAATAATGAAATCTCGATACGAAAAGCTAAAGCAAGGCTGGGCGTAACAGACAGGCCTTTGTCGTTTCATCCTATTTATTTTGGAATTTTACTATATTTTTATATTTTAAAAGCCAGCCATTGCCTGCTTCCACCTAACTATTAATTTTCTAAATACCCGGACCAAAATTTGAAGAATTTGAAGTTTCGCTGACGAAAAAATTAAATATTCTTAGTTCTTCCACCTCTTGCGTAATAAGGAGTATTTCAATTTCTGCCTTAAAACTCCTGTTTCTATGGTATTCCCTTCAATTCTCTCTGATTTTTCTCTTATTTTTGACCAATAGAGATCAATAATGGACCCAAAATACAGCAAAATGGTTGGCAGAACCCATGAGTTCTGGCTTAGAAGAGCAATTACCCCCTTGGACATGAGAATTAAAACGAGGATATTGCAGAAAGCGGATATTAGTACAAGTTATTTTAAGTTTTCTTTAGGAATAAAATCACACATGGAAACCACCCAATATTTAATTGAAGGAGTTTTCGAGCACTACACTTTTGATGATTAATATTGCTTGACATTAAAATCAAAAGGCACTGTATTTATCGAAAGAGTTGATTCTGAATTTAAAGTTTCAAAAAATCAAGGACAAATACTTGACAGCATTTTTATTATGTTCATTAACCGTGGGTATATACTGATAAATTTTCGCCTAATTAATAATTAATTGGACACTTTATCAGAGCCAGCTTCCAGCTCGTAGCAAAAGATGCTGCTTCTATAAGAATGAAGAACGACAGACAATATTATTGCTTCGGGACTCAGCATAAGCGATTCGAGGATCAGTCAATTTAATTTGTTTATCTTGATTTGACTCTGCCAATGACTTGTCCGATGAATAAAAACCTGCTTAATAAGCATTAATAGAGAGAGAGGACAAAAATTTTAGGTTAACGCGTATAAATCAGTCCCATTGGGAGTGATGAGAGACCTTAAGGAAAAAATGCCATTCTTTATCAATTTATCCTTTAATCATTGCACGTTTATATTGCGTTTATATTGAAATTTAAGTTCAAAGCCTCGAACTCCCCCAAGGAAACATTGGAAGTTCATGGTTCTTCTTCTTCCAAATCATCATCATCGCTTTAGACTAAAATATAGAAATTCTTTCACTTAAGTGTCCTATCTTAAATTATCCTCAATATATCTCCGAGATTTCTTTCTTAACCTCTGTTGGAGATCTAACTTAGAAGCTATTCTTTTTCACGAAGTAGCTGTACCGAGCTTTTAAAGAAAGCTTTCAGTGACTTAGATAGATAAATATATTATTGCTCTAAATTCGACAGTAGAAAAGAATGTGGAATAGTTAATTAAAAGTTCTTTTGGGCACGAAATTCGTGTAATATAACTAAGTCGAGTTAAAACTTCATCTCATACTCCAAGTTTATTTTGAGGCCGCTAAGACTAGATGAAAAAGGACCATAAATGAATCTTCAGTAGCTTAGGCCAGAATTGACGGTATTCTTAACAAGAAAATGACGATCTCTGCTACCAACTGATTGACACGAACATTGCTTTCCTTTTTAGGTCAGAGATGGCCATTGAAATCAGAATTCAATGAACTAATTTAATTTCTCGTCGAATCGAATATTTTTCAGCGCACTTTCTTACCAAAATTTGAGTATTTAACTGTTTAAAAGTTTTTCCGATCTCTGAATTCCTGAAATCGAAATCAATTTCCTTTAATTCGAAAATTCGAAAGAGTGTTGAACTCCTTGAAGTTCTCTCTTTTAAATAGCGACAATCCTCAGAACAATTAAATACAGCCGTCCTCCATCACGTATTTTTCTTTAATGTTAGACGATATTGACAATAAGACAGGCAGGAGAATTGCAGAATGAAATTAGAATAAAATAACAGTCGTACACTGTTAAACCGGGACCATAAGACCTGAAAAATCTCTTCAGAAGCTTGCTACTCAGTATCTTAGTGATGAGTTCTTATGATTTCAACCATTAGCTCTCAGGTTGCGTGTACATTGTTTCATGTTGAAGCCCAAGCTTTTCTTCGATGTTTTAATCTACTCACCGATTCTTTCCTCTGCTGCTTCAAGTTATTAAGTGCAAAGTCGAATATTGCTAGGAATTCGTAATGTTCATTTTTTGGTTAACTTCTGCTACATACCCTCAAATATTTTCTTCCGAAATTGGAGTCTTCTGGCTTAAATCAACGTTATTTTGTCATAAAAACAAATATGAAACTTTCAAAGCCGCCATTGAAATATGCATTGCTGTTAGCTGTTTTCCAAATGGGATAAACCTTGCGAAGAAACAAATTCATCGTTTTATTGTGGGTTATTTTCGACATAGGAGTTGTGAAAGTACTGCAATTTCTCATTCAATTTTCACTCAGTCAACTTTCACTCTCCACATGTAATTTTTATTGAATCGCCATGCCATATAGCCGTTATTACTCTTTCTTTTGAAGGTTGATATTGGTAATTTTCCAAAGTGAAGAACATCGCACGATCCTCTTCTGTCGCATAAACACTAGGGCACCAAAGAAATCGCATCTTACAATTAAGTTCATCTTGAACTTGTCTTGTTAGAAGAGCTTTGAATATTTTCTCTCATTTATTATGGCGATTTATTACTGATAAATCTGAAAATAACTCTTTCGCTTTCGAACGAGGTCGTTACCACAGGTAGAATCAATATGTATTTATACTGTAAGAACTATTTGGATGAGATGGTAGACTAATCTCATCTCCTTGAAGGATCTAACTACTGTGAGGAACCTTTTCATTAAATTGAAGACAAAGACTAATCTGTCATATGAAATGCTAGATATAAAGTTTGCTATTTGAAAAGCTGACTGTTTTCTGAGGAGAGGTGGATTGAAATTCTTCACGTTTCTTTAAAATTTTTAATTACGGAAAAAACATTTTTAATTCGGTTTAATTCATGAGCAACTAACTCATCAGAATTCTTACAGCAATTCATGAAGCAAGGTCATTTCTCTTCCACATATTCTCAAGCAAAACTTCTACGACATTAATTCAGTTACGAATGACGGTCAATCTCCGGAGGACCACGAAATTAATGAAAAGCAATATTCCATTCTCAGAAATTAGAAGCCTTTCTATAGTTCATAACGAGTTTTTTTTTAAAAAAAAAAGAATTTAAGAAATAGAAATTCAGTAAGGAAATCCAATTTATTAAAATTTTTTTTGGGTTGAAAAGCTCTTTATTTCTTTCATTGTATCGTGCATACCTACCGCTTTCGTTCTAAGTAACATCTTTCTGAGGTAGACTAAGAAGAATTACGATGTTCTTATCTTTCGTTAAATTAACCTTTCAAAAAATGTAATTTCTGAACAAACTAAAAATTCTAATTTCTGGCCCAGAAGCAGGCGGCTGCCAGAGCTATGCAAAAACAAGCTTATCATTCCACGCGAAGTGGTTTCCTCAGGAAAAGGGAATCATTAATCCAAATGAAAAAAAGATTAATGAGGAAAGATACCGTTATTGGAAATGACTCCTGAAATTCACAAAAATTCTGTCACAACAGTTAGCGAACTCATTCTTGCGAATAGCAAACCAGTATTCTGACGATTTCTATTTTTAATTTGTTCGTTATTCGCACTGATTTAATGTATCAAAAAATTGCTCAGTATCCTTTAACTGCCTCAGAACTACTGTTCAAATCGAAGCCCTTCTAAAATGCTTTCAACTTCATACGAAACCAACCTGAATACGAGCTCGCCAACGCTTAATAACGCAATAGGTCAGCTTTTCTGATCATTAGCTCAACACTCAGCACGAAATCGCTATCAAATCAAATTTAGTTGCGCTTTAATTTTTCGAGCGTTGTACTGAATTTTAATTAACCACCGTTTTTGCCTTGCGAAGCATTTTAAATCGAACTGGTGTGTTTTGACTCCTGGGTTTATAAGCTTGCAGCTCCGCTTATCAAATATAAAATTTGAAAAGCACACTACTTACTCACTTCAAGCTAATTACTTACCACAAGATGAAAAATATCCTTGCCGGCGTTTTTTCAGTTGGAGTATTCGCCATGACAGCAAGAGTGGCTGCTCGACACGCACAAGTTATTGACATTGATTCTCAAGGAAAATCCGCTGAGTTGGCAAAAATGTTCGCATTACGAGAGAGCATTGAAGACTTCCCTCTGCCTATTGAATCCGGACTTTCTTCAAAGCAAGCATCAATCTTTTCGAGCAGAAAAGCGACGACCGAGAGCGATGAAACCTCTGTGAAGATAGTTAATTTGTTCAAGAAGAAGCCTGCTCTCCAAATGTAAGTAGGGTTTAATCTTCATGATACCTTACCTTGGCTCTCAAAGCCTTTGTTTTATTTTTTTTATGCTTGCTTTACTGTGAAATTTCATCCGTAGATAGGTAGTTTCATAAGTCTGAATAACATTAAATAGGTAAACACTAAAGCGCCTACGCTTCATAGTACCATTTCATTAATCAAAATTAAAGAATGGAATAAATGAATTACCTTTTTTTGAGATTCCTGAATAGTTACTGGAAATATCAAATTGGAGTCATACTCAAATATTCGGTTAAAATTTAAATGCTGACAAGACCTGCAGGGATTTTCCGAAATTAGTACAGAAAAGGAGATAAACAAAGTTCAATATTTATGCTCAAGAAAGATTCTAAATAAGTTTCGAATTCAATTGACAATGTCTAAGTAATTTTGGATATAGTAAGAAAGATTTGAAAGTATTGCTCGGTAATTTCACAACTCAAGCGGACCAAACTGCATTGATCGTTTGATGAAATAAAATTCTACTGAGAGATTGCTTTGTAAATATAATTTTTACAACTAAGTAAAGTCTCTGGGTGGTTGATTTTCGCATAGGAATTATCAGCAGTGTCAGCCAAATTGGCTTATTTTGCTTGTTGGCTTATATTTTACTTAATTTCTAAGAGTTGCTCTTTATCAGTGAAATTGAAAAGGTAAGCATGCTGAATGTAGCTCGGTTAGATATCATTCAAACTGTAAAATTTTCTTTTGAAAACCGGTCAACTGCCTCCTAAGAAGTATCCATAGAATTCAAATGTCTATGCTGCGACTCTGGCTGATCATTAAATATTATTGAAAATAGCGAATTCCAGATTTTGAATAAATAGAGCAAAATGAAAAACCTAATATGCAAGGATTCGGTTTTTGTTTGTTTATAAGAGCGTTCAATAAATCTTTCAACTGCTGGATTATTTAATTGAGGAAAACAATTTTGCCTTATCTTTCATTTTCACAACATACAATTCTGGCTTGAAAGTCTCGAAACAAGATACCAGCAAAACAAAACGAATTCTTTACTCATGGATTCACTAAAATCATTGATGAATTTACCACATGATCACAAACAAATGGTTCCAGAACCTGAGCAATTGCGAACGCGTAACCTGGAAAAATCTGAGAACATTAATTCTACGAAGTAATGATATCGATGTGTGATCGTGAACTGCAAAGCCTGGCCTGCACTTGAGGAAGTTGGTTTAGAACAAAACTCTCCGCACTCTACAAGCGGATCACATGGCTGTTTTAAGAAGAAAGTTAATTAACAGTTGTGTCCTCAAACTCAGGAAATAATCTTATCGCTCTCATTTGTTCGAAGAATTTCGTAAAGTAGGCACTCTTCAAATAAATACGATCTGCCTCATTGTAATATTCTTTGTTGGAGAGCTTTTCTCGCTTTTGCGCTCACTGACCCTTCGTTAAAGAAGTGGGATTTATATGATTGCTCTTATCTTCACCTTTCTGGATTAGTAGTGCCATTTTTCAGTCCCGACAAAAATGTGTGTAGGCCCTTGCTGTTCTGAGGCACTATGTATATTCTAAAATTTGTGAATTATAGCCACTTCACATGTTTTTTAAAGAAGACAGGATTCTATCTTCCTTGCTCTATCCTCTTTGAGAGAAAATCCTGAAGAAACAAATTTCAGACTTCGCTTGAAGAGCTGCATTTCAAGAAACGATAAAATGAATAAGACACAACAAATGGTTAGGATAATATATGCGACTATCTTATTAGATTCGAATAAAAATGAATTTTTAGACCCAGAGAGAAATGGCTGTGAAATTAAATGAAAAATCATTTATTGTTCAAGTTTTAGCTAGCTTTTAATAAAATACTGAGCAGAAAATTCTTTTCGTGATCGTTTGTGCTGAAAAGAAAGAGGACTGCTAGAATTATTCGCTATTTGTTTCAAGTTTCTGAAAGTGTTGTTCACACTTCTGGATCGATCCCAAGCACCTGTGGGATTCGCCAAATTTGAGATATTAAATTTCCGGCGTTTTTTTCGAAACTGAATTTCGCTTTCCTCGGTTGTTTTCTTTCGGATTTCTTGCTTACGTTTTTGTTCCTCCCGTTTTTTCTCCCTTCTCAATCGAAAGAATTCGATAATTTTGACAATTATTTGGAAGAGGATAATAGCAACATTCACTCCAACAGCAGTCCAACTAAGTCCGAGCCTCACTTGATATGAATTCTCAAGAGAATACATCACAAAAAATAATACACTTATGATGATAAATCCGATTTCTGTGCCTATCATTGTTATTTTAGTTGCAGTAGTCTTGAATACATTCTTGGGAAGTGCGACTAAGATAGTAATCACATTCAATGCGACCAAAACGCTGAGTTGAGCAATCACCCATCTCCACAGAAGTTTTAGTACCAGCATGATGATGAAATTGAAAAATAAGTTCCAAAATGTCATTACCCTCCCGAAATATCTTTTGCTGTGATGTTCTTGGCAGAGAAGAGTGATCAAACTAAATAGTGGTCTAATGGGTTTCAATTTGACTTTGTTCTTGCCATGGTAGAAACTGACAGAAATCGCCAAGAACCAAATGAACCCGAGTATGATCGTATATACAATAGCGAACCCAAGGCTGATTTGTTGATATGTCCCATTAATAGGAATGAAAGCATAATTAAGGATGAGGGCTGAGCAGAGATAGGGGTACCGAGAAACAAGTAATGTCATGAGAGCACTTTTCTCGAATGATTGACCTATTGCCATCAGAATCTTTTTGATTTTGGAATTTTCATTTTTGAAGCATTTGCTGATCACTTTGACGAAGAGGTAGAGTGTCAGAGTAATGCAAGTGGAGAAAACGATGCCACCGTAGTTATCAAGAAAGACTTGGCTGAAGGGATATCGAAAATAGTCATTGAAGATAATGAGGCCTTGAGAGCCTGTCATAAATGTTGGGTTGATTGATTCTTGGCTGCTGTCAAAACCTGGTATTTTATTGAAAACATTGGGCAAGCCGAACTGTCCTAAATCGGTATAATTGTAGAAAGAAGCCAGAGGTGTCAGATAATTAATATTGATCAACTTCATAAAATTGATTCGAGCCATAATTTGTAAAATCCTCATCAATTGAGTGCTACTTCCTTTAGACTGAATGTAAACAAGCAAAGCCGATGCTGCCGTGCCAATAAATATGGATTGAGATGTAGTACCAACCGCAGCTGCTGCTGGAGCTACTTCGGAGTCTATAAAGATGCAACCCCCTGACGATATGTCCTAGGTGAAAAGAGATAAAATGAATTTGCAAGGATTGCAACTGTATTTTTACAAGGTGATAATCATATTGACATTCTAATTTTTTGCAAAATAAATATTTAGATATAGAAATCAATCTTGAAAATTACTTTGGCAGGATTTAGTTCCTTCATGTGCAAAAGTGTCACTCGGGCAAGTTGCATAGCATGTTCTATCATACAGATAATATTCAGATGCACATAAAAGACAGGCGGTCTGGTTCTCGTTAAGAAAACCGATTTCGAGGCACTTTGAGTCAACTACATGAGAATAAATTTTAACAAACGAAAATATTTAATGATTTATTTACTATTTGTATTCGTGAAAACAATGCTGGGTCCAGCAAACCATAGAAAATTCATTATATCGAAATTTCCCGGTGTTTTTGGTGTTGTACCATCAACTAACTGACTGCAAAAATCGAGAATCATATCATTTACTCCGAAAAGCAGAGCTGGTGGCGATTCTGTTCCTGCTGAATCTGCGAAATAGACTCGACTTGAAGTGGTTGATCCGATAAATATCTTCAAAGAATAGTATGCCCCAGCAAGATTGAATGGCTGAGCTTGTGTATATTCGATAATCAGCCGATTCCAAATATCTAAAACAAATTCAAGAACTCAGATTTCGATAAAAAAAGATAATATTACCCCTTGTTAGCGTAAGGGAAGGTGCTGCAACTATATTCAGTGAACCACTTGAATCTTTTCGATAGAAAGTGATTTCGTTGGTGGTATCAGAGTACTCTGCCACGAAAGAAATCAAATTTGTTGACCTATCTCGTATAGATAAAATTGTCTGAGTGGCTGGTCCTCCAGAATACGGGTAAATGTCCATAGCAAACACCGCACCATTTAGAGGAGCAGTACCTCCAACATTGAAGCTTAGAATGGAATCAACTCTACAACTCAGAACGTTATTGACACTGAGTATTGGATCGAAAAGGGTATCAGAGTCCGAAAGACCTAAATAAAACGAGCATTTAGACATTCAAAATAATTCCAAATTCTTCACCTTTGTATGCTGTTAAACTTCCTTGTGATGTTTCTTTAATATAGTCAACAATGGCAGTTTGGTCATTGTTCACACTGGGAGATGAACTGAAGTGAGCAAGGTAAAGCGTGCCTTCTAAGCATGAGAAAGTCAAAATATTTCAACTGAAGCATTAAAATGGTACCAGTGTCCATGGTGGCGAGGTTGATAAACTCGTCCTCTGTACTGGGATAATAATTAAGGTAAAACCTGACGTATTGTTGCAAAGCATTGGCTGTATTATACCAGCTATCGCCACCAATAAAAATTGTGCCATCGATTTCCATATCATAAAATGATCCGCTTATGGTTTCCAAGTATATGGTTCGAGTCGAAGTGGAAGTCAATGTATATCGAAAGCCAGTTTGTTTTTGCGATGTTGTGCTTGTGGACAAGGCCAAAAACACCCATTGACCTAATGGAAACATCTTCTCCCCAAGAAGTCCCTATGAGAAATTGTTTAGAATTAACTAAAAAAAAATGATAGCTTCTACGCCTTCCCAAGAACTCCATGCTTGGAGCGAAGTTCCAACCTGTCCAACGCCAAAAGGAATGTTGGGTATTCCAGTTTCTCGTGCTGTCATGACTATTAATCTTCCAGCACCAAGATTTGTCCTGCGTCAATGATAAGCTTGTTTTATTACTAATTATTACGAAGGGTCGTTTGAAAGTCGAAAGAAGACATCATAAGTCCAGGACCAGTCGATTTTTTTGATCCATAAGCTAGCAGTGTACTCCTGACAAGTAGTCCACCCACTAGTCTTGGTGGAGACCAAGAATTGGTCATAATTGCTTGTGTATTGTGTTTGAGTCTCTTGCAATTTGAGAATCTGAATCGCAGCTGCTTCTGTTAGCATCGAAAAAGTCAGAATAGATGAAAGTTGTAAGAATTACCACTGCAACCCAAAAAAAGTGTATGGATGAGCAAAAGCACCGGAAAAGAACAGGTTAACATTTTAAATTTGGCCTTATTCATCGATAAGCCTTAATTTTTATCTAATTTTCTTTTGCTGATTTTAATTCGAGTAATTTATTAAAAAGCACGTAATTCAAATCTCTCTCGAAATTCTTCGATTTCTGTAAGTTAAATTGCCAGAATTCATTGTTTTACAACTACTTATTCAAGTGCATATCTCAAAGAGGCACCAAAATGAATTCCATTCCTCTAATGGAATGAACTTTGCAGGAAAAACGATGCAGATATTAACAATGTAAACTGTTCGAAAATTGGATCAATAATTAAACAAAGCTATACTACCAGTAGTACCTATAACATGTTTCTTTATCAAGATCTTGACTAATTCGTTCAGCAGAACCTCACTAAAAGTTTTGACCGGAGACTCAAGCAAATGCTTCTCACAATATTAATTTCTTGAAGTAATTAAACTGTTTAATTTAGATCTTGAAGCAGAATTTAGAAATCATTTAGATTATATAATGCTGATATATCTAAAATCGAGATAGCTTTTGAAATCGAGATCAGGATGAAGAAAGATCATTTGAGTTCATTTAAAATAACATGAATTGCAACAGGACCATGAGGTAGAAGCAATCTGTCTTCAACTTTGAAACTTTGCTCGCAGAATCTCCAACGAGGATGCTTCCGTTTCAATATAATATTCTCAGCAGTGTTGTCTAAAATAATTGTCGAAAAAGCCTTGTGTGATAGGTTGAAGTACTGACGGGAGACTTTCGTTTTGTTATTACCTCATAGTCTCGCAGATCAAGTCCTCGTCACTGGCAAAACCCAACTTCGATCGAAATCCTTGAACAAATCTCACAATTAAAAGCTGTTTCGCGTGTTTTTGAAAAAATTCGGTGATTTTTACAAGGTTGCCGCATTTTTTTTAAAAAAAATTAAATCGGAGCTTTTTTCCTTAAAATTGAATTTCCAGAGTGAACCAATAGTCAAATGCAATTTCAAGGAATGAACCCAGACTCATCTTTGTTTGACTCAATTACTGGCTTTTGCAAAAGGCACAGACTCTACCATAAATGGCCAAATTGTGAGAGGGACCTTAAAGATAAATTTATCACAATATGAGCGAGAGGTATCTAAGAATTGCATCAATTTCGAGTGAGTGAGGTACAATTTAGTTTTGATATATTAGACCTATATTGGTGAGGTGTGAAAGAGTTGAAATGCTTAGTTTGCAAATCAAACCATGTCAACTCTCTTTTGACTGCAAAACGTTCAGACTTTATCGAGATAAACACGATGAAGCTCATAAATTCTTCACCGATCTAAAATCTACAATTTTATGTGTTACTTGTTTGTGAAATAAGTCTACGAATTTTGGCAAAATATTGAATATTGTAATAGATAAAATAGCCTCTTCTTCACAACTGTCAGGATTCCTTCGAGGCTCGCACTTATACTGTATTATATGCATAAAAGAGTGTATAATATTAACTGTTTATTTTCTTGCAAACAAATGTATCTTCATATTTATAATGTCTCATACTAAATTGAATGCTACAGATAGAATAGCTGAACCGGGACTTTATAATGTTTTTCTCCAATAAAACACAGTTATGTGGCATCTTGACACTTGAATTGTGAAGGCTCGGAACAAAGACGCAGAAGTTGGAAGTTATTTTGTTAAAATTCAGATTCTAGTCTTATCGAATATGCCCGTTGTGATGTTGTGACGTTATGATATTGATTACTAAGAATTAATTTTTAAGAAGTACGAGAATTATTTTATATGCTTACTTCTTTCTATATAGCGGTTCTTGATATGTTGCTAGATCAATATATGAATTTGCACGGGTTTTGGAAGTAAAAAGTCATATTAAACGAAAATAATATACTTCTGTCAGCTCAGAATTAATCGGGCTCTGTATTAACTTCCGGAGAAAACAGTGTATTCAGAGGATTTTTATAATTATTAATTTATCTCACAGAAAAAAAGGTGGTCGTAGTAAGCCTGTTTACTGTCCATGGACTATACAGAGAAAAAATTGGAAAAGCTAAAAATGATCGAGAAAACTATCCGAGATGAATCGATTGGATTAGAAATCTCTGAAGAAGACGCCACTCAAATTCGCACCGTATGTTTCGAGCCTTCATTATCAGTCAAACTGGAAAACAAGACAAAATTGGAGTATAAAAATATTTCACCTCTACAAGGAGGTAATGGTTCTCAAAGTCTCGAAAAGAAGGAGATAGCGGATGTAGTCACCAATCATGAGAAAAGGAAAAGTTTTTTTCAAACGAACTTGTTTCCTCAAAGTGCTTTTGGTCTTGTTATTGTCAAAAATTCAGCAAATGACACTGTAAAATGGGGATCTGGGGTAATGATAGGTCCTGACATTGTCCTAACATCAGCCCACATTCTCTATTATGATGAGAAGCCTGACAAAAAGATATTCCCACACGTCAAATTCGTTCCAGGGGCTACTGGAAATGAAGCTCCTTTAGGTGAATTCGAGGTTGAACATGTCATTTCGACTGAGCACTACCTCGATAAGATCGGGGAGACAGGAGAAGGTTTAAATCCTCGCGGATTCGCTCTACTGGTCCTGAAAAGACCAATAGGCAAAGCGACTGGTTATCTTGGATTGAATGCAGTTGCAACAAAACACACTTATCTGCTTGAAGAAAAGGAGATTTTTATCATGGGGTACAACGAAATTAGCAAGGAAGGAAAAGAGACAGGCGGAAGTTTTGAGCAATGGGAAAAAAAAGCGAGGACCAACAAACTTGAAGAAGGGGAGAGAAAGCTTATTCAATATAATTGCGGTGGTCTAATTGATAATGGAGTGCTGTACTTTCGAGAGAATGATGAATTCTTTGTTATAGGAATGCACATAATGAGAAATGAAAATTCAAATCTAGCAAGCCTCATAACGAAAGAGCAATATCAATACTTGTGCAAATTAATAACAGATGCGAAAATGCAAAAAATAGATCATATATTCCAAACTAAAGAAGATGAGTATGGTATTTTGAAGTCATTAAATCTGAAAAGACGTTACCTGCGGCAATGGGGACTCGAAGCGCTCCTTGAATACAAACTGAACTCTTTAGAAGATGTCAACCTAGAAAAGAATGTGATCGATGAAAAGGGAATTGAAGAACTATGCAGCAAGACAGAGTGGAAAAATCTTCGGAGACTTAATCTATCAGAGAATGAATTTGGAAATGCTGGATGCCTGACGATAAGCCGCAATACGAGCTGGCAAAATCTTAAATCTTTGATTTTGAAAGACAATAAAATAAGTTCTGACGGATTGATTAAAATGGTTGAAAACCAGAATTGGTGTGACCTTGAAGAGATTGGCCTCACTCAGAACCAAATCGACGATCAGGGTGTGGTTGTTATGGCAAATAACACGACTTGGATCAAATTGAGGAGGCTTTGGAGCTGCCATTGGAGAAAATACCATCTGGAAAGACCTCGAAGAACTAGACTTGTCAAACAATAAGATTGGCAATAAAGGCGCAATATCTATCGGTAGCAATGCTAACTGGAATAATCTTCGAAAGCTCAATTTATCAAACAATAGCATC
>ENA-UOTX01000898-UOTX01000898.1-compost-metagenome-genome-assembly--contig:-NODE-898-length-27245-cov-6.787434_pt1 | contig 27245 bp, 14 predicted proteins | sample MGYA00238143_ERZ746982 | MGnify/ENA primary metagenome ERZ746982 (study PRJEB28758, sample SAMN06268862) | compost metagenome | isolation source: single cell | place: USA: California, Emeryville, Joint... | reverse complement strand
AAAACCAAAAGGTAAGCATAATGATGCTGTTGCGGTGATAAGCGACCTTTGTTCTGGCATTCTGGAGAATTCGAAGAAAAATTATAACTTTTCGAAGGTGGTTTCACTAGACTCTTCGAAGGTGTCGATAGGACCTGCTTCGGCGGCGGCGCAGGTTGGAGGGAAGCAGTCTAGTCAGCTAAGACCTTTCCTTTTGTATGAATCGAAAACAGGGTTTGTGCTAAATTGCGTAATGAGTCGATCAGAGACGAGAGAAAATCGGCAAACGATGACTGAAACTGCTCTCAGACTGCTGATACCGCATAAATATGACGAATTTTCTGTGTACATCGCATCCTCCTACACATCCAATCAGCTGTTAGCAGAACTTCTTAAACACAACATCAAAGCTTGCGGCAAGATATCATTCAAAGATATCGATGCTCCAGAATCTTTTCATCACGAAATAAACGACCTGCCATCTGTGGTCTCTCGGCAATACATCATCGACAGCCAGACCGTTGGTCTCTGGAAAGACGGCAAAAAGGTTTTCTGCTTGGTATCAACACTCCACAACCCGTTCAACACCAACAGCACTACCGCCAATTCAAATCAACTCTCAATTGAAGAAATCAGTCCTTATGTTGTCCTCAAAGACCGGCTTACTCTCGATCAAATGGCAAAGGACTATAGCACAAGTGTCGGCCTAGGTAATCGGTTTGATGAAAGAATGCTTAAATTCGCTAACACTGCTGCATTCAGAAGCAGGAAACTACTGTTGGGTGTCCTCTACTATTACCTTGAAATAGCAATGGTCAATAGCTACCTGATGTATTTCGAGTCAGAAAAAGGAAATAAGGACTGTTTGTCGCAAAGAGAATACAGGATTCACGTGATTGAAAACTTGTCGAGAAATGCTAGGCGATTGATGCTCATACGCAACGTGAAAAAATCAAAAGAAAGCGTTCAGTTAGAGAAGATCCAGCTTCTAAGCAGGTCAGGTAGGTGCTTTTTAGTGCCGAATGGGAGTCCTGCAATCTGCAAAATTTGCTGTGCAAGGCCTGCAGTAAAGAAGATAAAGTCTTCGTACAAATGCCATCCATGTCAACTTTCGGTCTGTGCAGTTGGATGCTATGATTCTCATCGCATGTTTGTGGAAGCACAGAAATTCGTCTTTAAATAACTCGAAGATTTAGTTGTACACCCGCGATTCCTGGGCCATCTCCGCTTCGCTTCGGCGGACTGGAGCATGTATGTTAGCAACTTCTATCTGTTTTGCAATTAATTATTGTAGCTCTTAATGCATATGTGAGCGCTCTATAATTCAGCTAATAACTTCCTAAACTTCATTCAATTTTAACGATTTTCTTGGGAGATCATAGACCAATTCATCACGGAAAACAACCAACATTAAGGATTCGACGCTTATTCTCCATTCAACACATATTACGTTTACAATTGCATCAATACACTGGTCAACAAATTGAAAAGTTGATAAATTGCCCGTCAAATGAATAAAACCAATTATCAGAAGAATTTGGGACTCTTACACCCACTAAGTTTCTTCTGTGAATATGTATTTTCGTTTACACAATTTCCTTCTTTCCCTTTCTGTATATAATTCTTAGAGGACCTTGAAATATTAGGTGAGAACGTCTCTCCTCTTTCTGTCTTCACTTTCTGTTCTAGTTCTCGCAAATTCCATGTCTTCACATCTTTATCGTTGTATAATTTGTTGAATGTATCTCCGATATTCCTCCTCGCGCTTCCGCCAGGAGAACCCTGTGATCTATTCATCGAGCGGTCTGTGGTACTAATCACTCTCTCGGTTAGGTATTTTGAATGTATTGTCTTTAAAGCAACGCTTTCTTTCACCGATCTTTTCCCGCTGTTGCTTTCACCGGCCTGTTCTTTATTCACTTCGGTGGCTAGATTCCTCCGATTGGCATCTTCATAGAGCCTCTCATACGGATTAGTGCCCCCTTCTTCTCTTGATTTTGACTTGGACCTCGAATGAGTAGGATTGATGACTGGAACAAACGTGCATCCTTTCATTTCATTCGCTTCTCTCACACCTTCATGGACTACATTTAATCGATCTTTTAATCTTCTATCGCCTTCGAGTCGAAATACCAGACTTTCAATCTGCTCGTTACGAAGACGCTGATCGATTTTCCTTTTTGAGGAGGAACTAAAAGAGTGCTGCTCTTGACTCTTCTTGCCACTTTGCTCATAGCTCATTTGTTTGATGTCATTCTGAGGACTCCTTGAACTCGTGAGAACCTGTGCTAATTTTCCTGAAGGAAAGTAGTTTTCTTTGGCACCAAAGGGAAGGCTGGTCGGGGATATCATCCCGAGAGACCCACTTCGATTGAAATTCGTCCTGCTTGTCGTGGATTCAGGTTGCTTGACACTTGAATACTGATTGCTGAGAGTTAGCGAATCAACAGCTTTCTTTTTGGCAACCGGAGTCATTATTTCTCTTGATTCTTTCGCGCTTTTGGGAGCTTGCCTTGATTGGGGTTTATTTTGATTGCTTGTTGGAATTTGGCTCGTTGAAGGAACCTTCGTGATTTTTCTAGGTGTGGTTTCTTTCTCCACCTGTTTTTGGGGCGTCTCTTCCAGGGTCTGAGTGGGTCTCGTTGGAAGATTTGTAAGATATAAGAGCTTGAAAAATCCTTGTATCTTTCGTTTTTTCACGAGTTTTTCGAGCTGAAGAACTAAACAATTGATTTTTGAGGAGGTAATCGTATTCTTTTTAGCAGAGGACTCATAGAGATAGTTATCATTAGCATTTGATGGGATTGTCCGATGATATCCCTTTGCTGAAGGCCGCGAGAGATGAGTTCGAGAGGAGTCTCTTGGTGTCCGGGAAGTCAAAACTTCTTGGCTCTTGTCTTGGTTTTTGAAGAGCCAATTTGCGTAGACATGGGTCGTGAGTTCGTACCACTCTGTTAGATGTGTTTTGCTGAAAATTTTCGAAAGTTCCACTATCATTTTCCTGTCATCGTAGGAAACAGCTGCATCTTTGAGAGACTCATAGCTCGGGGATGAAAGAAAACCTAATGAGTTAATATATTCCAAAAAATGAGAAGCATTTTGGGTGCAAACTTCGGTCATTGACAAAAAATTGATTTATAACAGATAAAAATCTTGATAAATTTTGCTGCAAACTAATCCGTTAGTTATTAAATTTATTCAGTCTCTCTTCGTATTGATGAGAGCTTAGAGACACCAGGGTCTCCCTGCTTATGTTTGACTATTGATGAATAATGGAGTGATGTTAGGTCAAATGTGGTTCTATTTGATGAAAATTTTTGGCTATATGATGAAGATTATCTTTCATAAACGAATGGAGTTGTTAAGACATACTCAACTTAAAGAGTTAAAGCCAGAGACAATTCAAACTAAATACAATTTCAAATTCCAAGAAACAGAAAAGAACCTGCGGTTTTCACAATCATAAGGATTTGAATTATTTCTTGCGGGAATTCAAAAACCAGTTTTTATTAGTCGTTGTTAATAAACTGCACAATAAGAAGAGCTTTCAATATTAGTCATGGATTTTGGAAATTATCAATGGAAGCCAACCGCTTTCTGCGAAAATAGCGTTCCTCTCCCGAGAGGAATGGCCTTCACTTCAGAAATTAATTATAACACGTGTCCTCTTCCATTCGGGTTTCGACAGCAGCTGCAAAATTTCCCAGAACCTGACCTGGAAACATTCAAAAAGCTTAAAAGAAACAATCTTGGGGTGAAAAACAATAAGGAAATGGTAGCAGAGCAACCCGCAGAGACATTTGTTCAATTGAAAAGCACTCATAATCTGTTTTCAAACCAAGATATAAGAACTCCAGCGTCAAATTTGTTTACTTCAGGAAACTTATTCTCTTCTACAAGCGACCAACGAAATTCGTTATTCAATAACACTCCAGCGACATTGACTTCACCTGTTGGTCAGGCAACAAGTTTATTTGGGCAAAATCCGACCAACACTTTGGACTTTGGAGGGCAGAATCAGCTACCAGGGTTAACAGCTAGGCCTCTGGATTCAGGAAATAAACAAGGTGGTTCAAATCAAAAATATAACCAAGAAGAAGCTGGAGACTCAGAATTTGGGGATGATGACGGATTTATTGAAGATTCTGAAGAATTTATGGGTTCAGATGAGCTTGTTTCAGGTAAAGAGCTTATTTAGTTTTCTTTTCTCATACTGCTTTAGAGGAACCTTTGACGAGTAATAGTAACTTTGATCTACAAGGATATCTGGCATTTAGAAAGGCGCTGGATGAGAAACCGTAAGCATACATTCTGGTACTAAAAAAAAGAAACTCCAAAAAGTACATCAATTCCATACAGAAGCTGAAGCACATGGCTTATTAACGTCATCGATAGGAACTTAAATCTTTGATTTTAACTGACTTGAAGCTCTTGCTCGAATATATTCTCTTATTAGATATATATATGTGGGATCTATATTCCATCTTCATAACTTCTTAATTCGAGCTGGAATCACATTTTGTGCTGGTCTTATAGACCAATGGAAGATTTTGATAGAGGAATTAATAATTAGGATTTAGTACTCAATTCGAACAGTTTCAATTTGAAGCTATGCAGGATTATACCTGCATCATAAGTGATAGATACCTTTGTACTATGATTGTAGAGTACGAAGAAATTGAGAATTATAGTCCTAAAAGATTGGTTCCTAAGTGATTTAAGAATTTGCAGAGCGAGCCGACCTTTCTTCATCAGTAGAATAGTTTGGCAATAATTTTGTACAACAGCAGCAAAAAAAAAAATAGGAAAATCTCATCGCAAACTATAGTATCAAAAAGTTTTGGGTTGTCAATTCCATGTGTTGTGAATCAGAAAGCTGATACAGGTATTCTAAAAAGCTCCCGAGAAACAAATAATCACGTTCAGAGAAATTTCGTGTGATCAAGGTATACTATGCTTTATGGCTCTCATCATCTGAAGTTCAAAGCAATTTCACAAATATTTCCAGCAAGAAACCCCATTTATCTGTTTAACGTATTAAATTACGATTTTGACTACATTTTCACGGATTTTCTTCTATCTTACCGAAATTGTTAAGCTCTTAAGTCTCTACACAACTCAACTGTCAACATTCAATGAAATACAGCACGAATCATTAACTAGCAAGACCTATGAGGTAAGAGAGTAATTCTTAATCACTTGGTTTTCTGTGCTACTGCCATATCCATTTGCCTTACTTTGATAAATTCCTTATAAGAAATTCAATTTATCGATTAGATCCTGTTTTTTATTTAATTATTTTATTAAATAAACCTTCCGAACGATAATCGTTCGGAACACGTAAATGATCGAGAATGTTAGATCAAAAACTCTTAAAATAACTCTCTTTCTTAAAGACTGTTTGTGAAAAAATTATTCATTGAGATATCAAGCTAATCGATTCGCTGACTCAGTGTCCAAGCACATTAATCGAACTTAACCTGTGTCTGTCATTTCAGAGAAGTTTTTCAGGGCTTCTATATGAAATTTTAGTACATTTAGTGCCTTTTTCGAACCAAATCCAATGAAACCAGGCGAGTTATACCTTTCATTCTCCCAGTAAACTAGCAGGGCCTTCAATAACTTGATTTCACAAATAAAAATCATCAATATTATTATTTCCATTCCAAATGTAGCTACCTTGTACGAGTGTAAAATCAATATCATCAGGCAAATGACCTTCTCCACTCTCAAGGAGTTGGTGAAAAAGCCCTATGATATCAATAATTAGTTTTCAGCAGCGATCTAATAGCCCTATTTATAAATACCAAAAGCCTGAGTTCAAAAATTCCTCAAGGAATATGAGCTGCCAATCCTGACCTCCCTTATTCTTTTTACTTACGCCTTTAGAGTAGAAAAACCTATTTTCAGTTATCTGGGCTAAGGATCTATTGTGGAATTTCGAGCGGCCGTTCAGATAAAATTTTAAGGGCCAGGCTTTTAACGAGGTACAAAATTTAAATGCGCATGATTCTTTTATTTAATTCATTCTTTTCGCTCCAACGCGTATTTATTTTTCTACTATTTTTTAAGTTCATTTCATTAATTTTCAATTTTTTGGTGCCTCCCTCGAGACCAGGGCCATGATACATTCACCTAGTAAACTCCGTTCCATGTCAGCGCAAAAGAGAGGGTTGGCGAATGATTCGCTATCTACGAGACTCAATTCATTCAAACCATCCGAAGAAATGCTTGCAGGTACATTTTCTGGCCTATTTCAAAAAAGCTCTAACTTCCTTACGTCGTAGCCCCTCCAATTGTAACGGCGTTTGCATGGGCAGTTCATGATGGCAAAACTGGCGACATCCTTTGGGGGAAACACACCAACGACAAGCTTGAGATGGCTTCTCTCACCAAAATGATGAACCTGTACGTCGCAGTGAAACTACTAAAGAAATTTTCAATTGATCCTGACACCTACATGGTTACAGTCACTCGCTTTGCAGCCTGGATCATCGGAACTCATTCAGGACTCCGCGAAGGAGACCAAGTCTCACTCAAAGACCTATTTTATGGGATGATGCTTCCAAGCGGTAATGATGCCGCTCATATGATCGCAGTTTGCTTCGGATCGCTTCTTCTCAGCCAAAGCAAGAAGAATTCATTAGCTTCCTCAAACGCGCCGTCACCTGTGCAGGAATTCGTGAAGATGATGAACGTAATGGCCATGAAAATCGGGCTAAGGAACACAGTGTTCGTCAATGCTCATGGTTTATCTGAAAAAGGCAACCGTTCGACTGTAAGTGACCTGGGAAGGCTGGGATACATTGTGATGCAAGAGCCGTTGATCGCGAGTATAGTTGATAAACAGAGCTATACTCCAAATATAATCAGCCGAAGCGGTACCCCGAGAACGATTACATGGACAAACACAAATAAACTCCTCGAAGAGCCAGGCTTTACAGGCATCAAAACCGGGAACACCCCGAACGCTGGTCCATGTCTTTCAATTTGCTACCAGGCGGGAGAAGATTCTTTCGTAATAACGCTCCTTAATTCGAAGAGTCCAGAGCACCGCTGGACCGAGGCGATGAAGTTGGCGCATTGGTCAGCGAATAAAATAGCTGCAGTGAAAGCGGCTTTTCTTGAAAGGGGCCAAACGACTTCTTCAAAGCTAAGAACCAGAATTATGGCTGGACTTGTAAAATATTAAGGATTCGAGTCATAGGGGTTCACTGGGTTTTCTGCGTCGAAAAAATTCGGTTTCAATGTCTAACTGAACTTATATGAGTCAATTAGATTGATCACGTATGAAAATCGTGCTGATGCTTGTTGAAAGCCTTGGGTGAGTGTATCACTCTTTATCTATCTGAATTGCTGTATTTCTAATAAATATTTACTTTTTTCAACAAATTTCAAATTGTCGAGGTGAAATAATTGATTGCAACTCTGCAAAATGCATAATTGTTACTCAAACAAAAAACTTTATTACTCAAAACAGAATTTCCAAAGATATATTCATATTCTTCACTTTGATTTATATGAATCCACACCCCTACCAGTCATTAAAAAATTTCGAGTCAAATCGGCTGCTTTCTATTGCTTGCCAAACAAATTAATCAATCCCTCTGAGAGAAGGGAGCTTTAAATTAAACTTCTAGAAATTGCCATCACTCTCAACCTTTCCTGGCAAAACCCCTTATCGACAGAATTTCATAGAAAACCAAAATCTAATGTTTATTTTAGTCGAGTTAGCAAGGCGCATGCAGCGGATAAGTTAATGCAATGGTTTTTGTTACAAATTTGGATGTTGTGCTATACTCTTTAAAGCATAAATTCATCAAACACTGTGAATAACTAATTCGTTTAAAGAACTTGCGAATTTAATCAAATATTATAGAGGTTTCAAGACTCGATACACACAATGAGCCACGAGTTGGTGCATCCACCAACACATCAAACTCTAACTCAAACAGAAAAGATTTGGAGAATTTTCTGAATGGGCTTCGAGCTTTTTTAAAGTAATTAGTCATCAGATCTATAGACTAAATCCTTGAGGTGGTTCTCTGAGTTTGAACGAAGGCAGAAAGGCTGACGGCTTGAAAGCATGGCAGTCTTCGTTGAACTTGTACAACTTCTTTTGAGGCTTTGGGTCGAGGTCGCTCAGGTCTGGCTTGCGGATCAACTGCGGGCAGTTTGTCACATCTGATAGTCCTCTTTCCATAAGAGGAGCTGGTCCTTTATCAGGAGAGATTTCATTGAAATCAATTTTTTGCTAATCACAAAAGGTAAGCGAAAAAGTACAGGGAAAGTTATTTACAATGATCGAAACGGATTTCTTGATGGAAGGAGTCACCATGTTCTCTTTGCCCATTAAGGCTGCAGGGCTCGATGAAAGTTTTGACAACTTTACGGACTTTAGTTCAGTTAGAGGCTTGGAGTCTGTCTGCGGCACCTTTCGCTGGGTCCCTTCGATGTGCTGTTTGAAGAACTCGAGGAACATGTCAAACAACACGCTCTGAGGATTTTTCCCAGCTGTAGCGCTGTTTGGTGTGCTCTGTGTGTCCGCAGGCTTGAAAGCGCTGTTTTCTGATTTAATTTGAAGCGGCTTCTCAGCGACTTCGGTTTTTTGCTTCTCCTTCTCCAGGCATTTGAGGAGACTCTTCTTCGGCAATTTTTCTGCGAAGATTTCTCTTTCGTCAGAGCAAGAGTTCAGTCTTCTTATGAATTGGTCGAGGCCGTTAGCTCCAACCCAAGTAAATGCGGGCTTTCGGCTTTCAAGAGCGGTTTTCTTAATCAATCCCAGAGCAGAGAAGACATTAGCGATGTCGTAAAGTCTGCGAATCTATTAAGAGAGGTAAATTATTTCAAACTCAGAGAGGGGAAATATTACCTTTGTTTTGATCTTGTTTTCTTCTGGGTTGCTCGAGGAGAGTTTTTGAGCTGCCTGCTCGAGGGAAATGGTAGGGTTCCAGTTGATGAAGAGCTTGATAAAGCCTGTTGAGAGCAGTCCAAGTGACTTCTCTTTTCGGTTGGTCGAGTTGCCAACAGAGTCATCATCGCTGTCGCTGTTGTCAACAGCTTGGTCCTCGACGGTTTTATCGGTTGCAGCTCTCTTTTGAATCTTCTTCAAGGTCTCGTATATAGACTTAAGGCCTTTCCATTGGTAGTTGTTCTTGCCTCTGCGGAAGATAACTCCCAGACTCTCTAAGATGTTGATGATGTCATAGATTCTTCGTCTTTCGACGCCTGATATGAATATTATTAGGAAAAAGAGTGCGAATGGTCTCTAGCTACCGAGCTCTACGGTGACGTTGTCGAGAGAGATGACATCTTCATTCAATCGGCCGAACATCATCAAGAATTTCTTGCTGAGTTCGCCAAGGCTCTTCTCCTTCCTGTTGTATTTTGCTTCGATCTTCTTCTCAGATGCTTCTGGAGACTCCTTCTCAGCTTCTTTTTGACAACTGTGGTTTGCGAAGTTAGATGAGGTTTGATCAGCGTTAGGTAAGATATTACCTGTCATAAGGAGCATTCTTTCGAATTATTGTGAAGATTTGCCTTTTGGTCTTAGCTGGCGGTGTGCGTTGAGCTGGGCCTTCGAGTTCCATCACTGGAGACGAATTTCCGCTTTCTGAAACTTCTGTTTGAGAATTCAAAGATTCTAAGTGAAAAGTATGTATGATTAGAGATAGGCATCTGTGTGTCAGCTTACCTGGTAAAATTTGTTCCATTTTCGATGTGAAAGATTTGCGTGGACTGTCGAATTGCAGTTTTGAATATTATTATCTTTTGAATTTATCGATTTGCGCAGACTATATGTATGCGATGTGATTTATTTTGAATTCAAATTTTTAATTTATTTGAAAAAATCAAATTCATATCTTTTTTGAACGAAATAGAGTTTTTTAGATTTGCTTCCAAACTTGGACGGGTAAGTTCATGAAAATAGGTAAATTGCAGAGAGTTTCTTCATGAGCAACGCCCAGAGAGGCCGGCTGATGGGTAGGAGCAATGATTTTGAAGGAAATCAATTAAATTCAAATTTTCCGCGTGTTGCAAATTTAAAATAATTAAGTAGTTAGATAATTTGGCTAACTGATAAATTTGCAGATCAAATTTAAATTCGCTTTTTTTGAAGTTATTTCGTACGACAATATAAAAAAAAGCTCAGGCGCAATGTCGATAGCCACAATTTGAAGGTGCTCTCTTCGAAAAATAGTTCTTGCTCGCAAGCTCCGACTTTTAAGACGTTGGTGGATTGTTTCAGTGGTGTTTTAATTGAATTTTTTTTTTATTACATGCGGATTATGTTCGTTGTATCCATTAATTTACAAGGATAGCGTCCAACTTCTTCAAGGGTAGATCAAGTCTTCTTCCGAAATGCAGAGTTAGAGATCTTTGGGACTTACATCAATGAAGAATTTTGAATTAGAACGAAACTTGGGGTGGGCAAAATTAAATTGAAAAATTATCTCTCTTGTGATTCTAAGAGCCTTTGTTAAAATTAAAGAGAGTTTGATCTCTGGAAACGGCTCAATCTATAACATTATCAGAGAAAAGCGTTAATCCTCCCGCGGTGCCTTAATGGTCTCTTCTCGGCAGAAAGGAGACATATCCTAATTTCTAATATTATTCAATTGATACCCTGCGAAAATTCCCAAAATCATTTTGATCTATTAAAGTCGAGAAAAGCATCAATCCAGCTCCATTCGCAAGAAAGAAAATTTTCAATTTCCAAGAGAAAGAGGAGGTCGTATGATAAGTCACATTTGAGTATCACGAAAAAGGCCAGAGGACTATTCAATTTGATTCGTGATCCAAACTGATAAGAAAATTCTGTTTTTTTTGTCTCTAGAAGATCACTTTCGAAAAGCTTACCAGGCATAAGAAGGACACGAAAAGTTTCGAATAAAAGATGGTCTCGAGGTCAAGTTTACGATTTGGTTTTAGATGCTTTTTTTTTTAATGATTTCCTGGCTTTCATTTAGAATCTAATCGAGCTCGTTGAATACATGAACACTCTACAGACTCTTAGTAGAACCCAAAGCGAAGCGACTTAGATTTCGACTATTTGCTGCCATTGTGTACAAGAGCTGGGTGTTTGTGAATTCTATTAGTAAACACGTATCAATCAATGTAAAGATTAAATTTCAAAAGGAAATTTCAGTTTTCTGATTATATTATGTTTCACTTATCAAATAGGAACAGCAGTATCCAATGCAAACAGCAATGTGATTAATTTTCTAATGCTATGATCATTCACTTTGAGCTTGCGAACGTGAAATCTTAGCGCTCTTCAGAGTTTCCTTTTAAAATCGTCATTTAAAGATAAGTTCCAGGTTTGTAAATTTTATTTTTTCTTCGCAAACTATCAAATTATGAGCTTTATGGTTCCCTCAAAATGCCATTGATCCTGAAACCAAAGTTTAATTTTATTTAAGAAAAGTTTTCATGAGAACTCAGATTTAATATTTATTGAGATCATCTAAAAATTAAATGAATTTCTGCATGCGTCCTGAAATTCTCATTCCAGAAGCATTAATCCGCAATAAAATTTATTTCTTTCAAATTAAGAACCTCAAAGAATATGTTTTTGCAGGATAATTTATATTTAGCAATCGCACAATTATTTCGGTTCCTAATACTAAGCTTCAATGCAAGAAAGGAGTCGCCCTCAAAGGCTATTCAAGAAATCATCGATGTCTGAATTAGAGAGCATTGTCAAGCCTCAAAGACCGAGCGAGGTCAAAAAGATGGGTTTTACACGCTATCGAACATACAGTTCCAATGAGGTCCAATTCGAATTGCGCCAGAGCGACATTGTTCCCGAACTTGCAAGATCAAGGTCACAGTTCTCCACATTTAACAACTCTCCAGTGAATGAGACGACGACCTCTCCAATCAAGAGACATAACATCAAATTTCATTCAAGCATTCAAGAGCTACCTAAAGCTCGCTTGAGGAATACCAAATACTCTTTGAATAATTTAGACTCGGTTCAAAGCTCAAGCCTGCTGCATGTGCCTGACAGATCGATGCCAAAGCAATCATTAAATGAATTAGACCTGGAGCTAGAGTTACAAGGGGAAGATGACCCAGAAAAGGCAAGAAAACCAAAAAGTCGCTCGATTCAAGATTTTCCGAGCCTCTCTAACATCAATCTTAAGTTAAAGCCGAGCATTGGTGTTTTTCCCAAAAGCGTGAGCCCGAGCTTTGGTGAATCAAAATACCCTAGCTTCAAAGAAGACGATGGATACTCAAACTTCCTACAAGTTAAGCACTGTAATTTGTACTGGTATCCAAGTAAAACGAAGGATCAGGATATGCGACCAAAAGGTCGAGAGAGAGCCTCGTTGACTGTTATTGGGAATAAAGCTTATCTGTATGGTGGCTATTCCACCGGTATTATGAGGGATTTATTTGTTTACAATCTTAAGAAGAACAAATGGAAGATCCCCGCGGTAACAGGCGATGTCCCTCGACAAGGAAGGGCTGGACATTCAGCACTTGCGATAAATTCCTCGCTTTGGATTTTTGGAGGAGAAACTGAGATAGCCTCCAACACCAAGAACAGAATGTGTCTGAATTCTATAGTAGTTTATAACACGAAAGTGAGCCAGTGGCGTTCTGTTCAAGCTAGATGTCTGAAAGAGCCCATTCAGCCGAGAAGAAACCATGCTGCTTGCGTTTATGATCAAATTATGGTTGTATATGGAGGTATAGGGCAACTGGGAGAGTACCTAAATGACGTATGGGTATTTAATACAGGCAAGACTTATCTTTTGCGAAAAACAAGGATTTAATATAATTATTTGTCTCTAGAATCGAAAGTCTGGAAAGAAATTGAGATCAAAGAAAGCAGCATCGACGAAAAAGGGATAGCACATCATACCATGTGCAGTGTTTTCCAAGGAAAAGAAGTACTAATGAAAGAGAAACAGCTCAGAAAAGTATTTTTACCCTATCAACTTCAAATTTAATGATTTTTCCACCAGGTTGCAATGGAAGGCTTTTACGTGTTTGGCGGTCGAAATCAGAAAGGAGAGATATTGGATCGTCTGAAGCTATTGCGGTACGATCAAGGAGGAATGGCCTGGACATATCCTACAACTAAAGGAGTTCGTCCAGAGGCGCGATATGGTCATTCGATGATTTATGCTCCTGAGGCCGGGTGCTTGATGATATACGGTGGAAGAAACGATAAATTATTCCAGGAAAAAGGTTCGTTTTGTCTTGGCGATGTCAAAGTCTTGAATCTGGCGAACCTATGCTGGTGTTCAGTCTCAACTTTTGGAGATCTAAATGATACCTTCAGATATGCGCACTCTGCCGACTTGTACGGCAGCCAAATGGTTATTTTTGGAGGATTGCACGACTCTCATTTTCTTGATACTGAGCTGAAGAGACTAGAATTCAGTAAATCAATTATTTTGATTTATTTGCTAACTTATTGATCTTCTTAGACCAAGCAGAGGTCAAAGTGCTCCAAGCCAGTAATATCAAACACAACGGATCCAAGAAGGTCTCTTTTGGCACTCAGTTTGAAGTATTGCTTGAAAGCGTCGTAAGTGAAAACGAATTTGATTCTCCCGCCAATAGAACGAAAAACGAGGCCGCTAAGCCGAAGGCATCGACAGTGAATAATCTATCGCTTCAAGTGAAAGCAACAAAAACGTACAATCAATAAGTCCTGTTAAATTCAAGAATGTGAAGGGAGTTGCGGAAATTCTATTGTTTTACAGTGCAACTATTACTACTTATGTGGGATGCTCAAAGAATATTTATATCTTGTAAATTGTTTTTAACATTGCAGATAATTCAAGATAGCTTCTCAATTTTCATTGAAGAATATTTTGGTATATTTGTGTAAGTTTTTTCCTGTTGTTAATAAGTTATTACAATTTATGAAGCCTTTTTTTTCAACAGTTCTAAATCAACAGAAATTATTTGATCTATTATAAGTAAGCTAATTTAATGAACACGCATTTTTGACACTTAGTACTTTTCAGAGTCAATAATACATACACACATGCTAATTTAACATGTTTCCAAATCATGCAATTTTATGAATTTCTTTAATCCGATTACGATTTTGTTGTTAATTTACTTAATAGCATGAAATTGAAAATGTTGAACCGAATCTTACAATATGACAGCCCTTGAGCAAAGAAACAAATCGGTTAATCGAAATTTGCGAGCAGAGTAATGAGAGTATAAATTGACAAGTAATGCTCGGATCGTCAGGATCACTGATTGATGTAAACCTTGGAAAATAATGGGTTTCTTACTTTTTCGACAGTGAAGGAAGGTTCCCAATCTGTGAGAACTGCACGTATACTGCCATTCTCTCCAATGCTTGGATGAAAGGTTTTGGTCATGGAGTGTAAGTGAGGGTGTCTTGAAGTATTAATCTGAGAATGTTACTCTCACGATAAAGATGCCGCCCTCGTAAGGACTATCCTCCTGAAATTGTAAATGGCGTCAGGAAATGAAGAAGTGAATGTCTGCAACAGGTCCCAATATTTTGCATTCTCAGGTAATGGAACCTTCTACATTGAGTTGTTCAACAGAAATTCCTGATAGAGGAGAATTTTGTTGTCTTTTTAATTCTTAGTCTTAAACTTGATCGGATGTCAAAGTTTGAGGAGAAAAAAAAATTTCAATGCGCTTTATGGTTACTTGTTGAGTCATTTTACTAGCGAGCCTTGTGTTTTTTAAATGATAGCTTGCACAGCAAGATAATCTCAATATTTGCGAAACTTTCAAAATAAATTACACTTTAAATTGAATTTAGTTATTTATCACGATATCATTTATGAAGGCGATGACTGCACTGCATATATATTTTTTTTAATCTCTCCTTTTCTTCCTGCTTGTTATCACATTCCAGGGGTTGTTGATAGATATCATCTTGTACTAAATTGATATGAAAACTTTGTTATTAACCGATTGTGAGAAATTTTTTCCTCATTGAAGAAGATTGTGACCGAAAAGAGACGACCCTGTTAACAGGCCCACGCAGGCGATTGAGAGTCAAGAATAAGTATTATGATGAGTTTGGCGCTATTTCATTTCATGACGCAACTCAAATGCCTACTCAAACTTTGTTCAAGAAAGCAGGTCTCGTGCCAAGCGAAGTTCATTACAAAGACTGAAATATCAAAATACATTTGCATTGATGGCATCTCTCCTCCCGAATTATAAGAATTTGACCTTGATACACCCAAATATCCATTTCTCCAATTGTAATAAGCCAGATCTTATTACATGAAAATTTTCTTCTCTTCATTCGATGGTTCTGAGATAATAACATGTGATGCTAGTTCATTATCGCAGTTACCGCTTAAACTTCGAGCTGCAAGGAGGTTTTCCAGTAATAATTAGAGTATCTGAGGAATAACTCACAATATTTGCACTTTTCAAACTATCTATCAAGACTCCTTTAAGCATCCGTCTTCCTGAGCTTCCACAGGCTAACTTGACATGAGAGAGATAATGTGATCCAATGCCAAGTTACTGGAACTCCCAAGTTATCAATTTTCCTTCAAAATAGGTTCTGGTTAATTCTTTTTTAATACTCTAAGACTTATGTAAATGTTGGAAATCGACAACCTCCATACTAGGTTCGAATCAGCTAAAAACAGAATTAAATTCATTGGAGCCGAAATTCCCGTTAAGAGATTGGATATGAACAAGGGCTTAGTTTCTCTCTTTTGCTTTTAATTCGTCATTCTCGGTTAGTTCTTTCGCAGATTGAATCATTATTTGACAAAACGAGTTTTCGCTTGGCAAAGCAAAATCTCTCTTTCCCTTCCAGGCCCTTGTTTTTGGTTGATTGGTCCTCAATTGCACCATTCAACTAGTGCAACAAATTTGATTATTCGATACTTACACTCTAATTCGCGTTTTGGCAGCAAATACAATTCTACAAAGCCACCTGACGAGCTTAGCAGATCGAGATATCTACGACATCTTCACAATTTTTATTTCATTAGCAAGAACAATTGACAATTTGATTAAATTTTATCATGATGAGTTCCCAACGAACTAATGAGAACGGAAGGTAAATCACAATTTATTTTGATAGCAAGCCTCAGTCATCGAAAATTTTTTTGCAGTACGAATTTGCAAATATCCAAAATTTTATTTCTTTGCGCGCGTCCCTCTTAGCTTTCCGTGGATCGTCAAAGAAAAGAGATACTTTTTGTTCTTATCACGTTTGAAGAAGATTTGAAAGTTGCTTCGGGTGATTCAAACATCTGTAAGCACTCCCAAAAAGCTCTTTTTGGAATCTCATTGTAATAGGTAACCAAGTTTCTTTCTAAGATTCAGCCAAGAACATAGCGACTGGAGCCTAATTCTCTAGTTCTCCTATTTGAAAAGCTATTTCGGCATGAACTCCCATAGCCAGGAATTTATGGCAACGCAAAGAATTACTAATTTAGCATTGCGATTTTATAATTCTGGGGTTTAGGCTTGGATAGTTAATACAATTTCAAAAAAATTATTGGACCTCTTTACAATTTTTATGCATGAATGCTGTTTAAAATTTGCATTAATAAGAATTAAATAGAGCCAATTAGCCAAAGCGAGCGTTGGGGTTCTACTCGATGATCTTGTCTATTTAACCAGAAAGAATTTGTTTAATAAATAAAATTTTAAAAGACCAGAATAAACATGCCTTTTTTAAAATCCTATGCCAGCTATCTCCTCTTGGCGTCTCTGTTGTTTGCTCTAACGACAGCAAAAGACTTACAAGTGGACGCAGATTTGGGCGCTGCTAACGACCCTGTTTATCCGTCTCTAGCTGAAGCCTTGGAAGCCCTGCTTACAAATAATAATCTGACCGAAGCCACCAACACGATCACTCTTTTGGATTCCTGTATAACAGTACCTCAATATTTCCTGGGGAAGAAGATTGGACCCGCTGGTGCGAGCGGAGGTACCATCGAGATCAAATATGTACCGGCGACTTCTCCGGCGTTCACCGATGCATCTACCTGTAATGGGCTTCCACAGGTGATTCTTCTCGAGGATTCCTACATAAACTTGGAATATTTGACCTCGTTTTCGATAAGCGGGATCAATCTTCTCTATGGTGGATCGGTCAATCTGAACAAGATCTCTACGGTTCAGACGGTGACTCTTTCTGAAATGTGCTTCAACAACACCGAGCCTGATACGGACCTTCCATCAGGAGCCTATGACTACTTTCACATGGAGAAGATCACAACGTTCAGTATGACGAATGTCGTATATCTTTTTGATGTACGGAAAAAATTGCTAATATCAGAAGCTACTCAAGTCACAATCGATTCCATAGCGATTATAGTCAATGGTCCTCCGATAACCACAACCACAGCCGAGATGCTCGCTGCATTTAATATCTCAAACGAGGAGAGCTACGCGACAAGCGTGCAAATCACAAGTGCTTCTATTACTTGTGTTCCTGACGCGACGCTGGGTGTAAATGGATTTCCTAGCATCCTTTGGACTTCAAATACCGCTGCTGTTGAAATATCTACATTGGCGGTGACTAGTTGCGAATTTTCATACCCTGCAACGCAACTACAATCCGTAATTTCAGTCATTAATGCTCCAAGCTTTACTACCGAAGGCGTCACGATATCCTTCATACAATTCAATAGCTACAACAAAAATTTCATTTATGTCTCTTCAGTGGGCACGACAGTCCTCTCGTCCTTCGACATTTCATATTTTTTCGCCAATGCAGGCTCGTCGAGCTCTATTTTCTCACATTTCGTGTACATTTCAGATGATCAAGCAGGAAGTTATTATCCTATGTCAGTTACATTAAAAGAATTTACTCTGACTGGTTGCATGGCAATTCAAGCGAAACTGGTTTACGTCTCATTCAGCAGTTATGAGAACTATGGAGAGTTATTGGTCCAAGATTTCACCATCAGCAGCCACACTGCAATGTTCACTTCGCACTTAATATACATGGTCGTCCAGAGTCCATCTGAGGATTCGCTTGCTACTTCAAACAAATATATCACCCTCGACAGAATGACTCTCTCTTCTAACAACTTGGTGTCTTCAACATTGAATTACTTTTCACTCGTCAATTCAACAGTGAACCGAGCAACTGAAAACCTTCGTCTCAACATAAACGAGCTCGAGACTTCTCAAAACGTCATTTCTTATGGAACGGTATTCCAAGTCGAAGGAATTCTTACCCACATTGCAGACTCTACGATGGATGGAGATTCGTATAATCTCAATTCCTATTTTTATCTGAGTCAGCAAATAGTAAGTACATTCTTAATGAAGAATACCTCGGTCAGCAACGTCGCAGTCCAACTAGCCTCGGCTCTAGTTGCGTCGAATAATACCCTAACACGCAATAATGTCTTTGAGTCCTCATTTGATGACGAGACAGCTACCTACGCTGAAACAAGACCTTTCATTATCTATAATAACAGTTTTACCAGCGTTACAACCCAGATGGCCTATTTGTTTGCTAGCAATTGCCCACAAATCATCATCGAGAAAAATTCCTTCACCGATGTGAACCTCGTCTTCGGCGGATATATCGCCACGCTCGGAAATTATATCCATTTTATCACTTCAGGAGGGTATTACGTGAATGACACGGGAAGTTATTCATTAATTAGTGATTATTTTTCAGCTTTTGCAGCTGCTGAAGAGAGCATCTTCACAGATTATGCTGATATGAAAGCAATCTATGATAATTCGAAGTCTCTTATTGCTTCCTACGATGAATTCAACAATATTTTCTTCATCCTTGTCCAAGAGAATATAATCGACACCGTTACGGCTTCATACAGCAATACGAATAACTTGTTCTTGATTACCAACTTCCAGATAAGCAATGGAACGATTGCTGCCGTAAACAATCAATTTTCCAATTTCTTGGTAAGCCAAGGTGGTGGTGTGAATATCTTCATGCACACGAATATGCCTCTAGGGACGTATATGAATAATTCTCTAAATGGAGGATATTTCCCTGGCTACTTCTTCTATTTCGATTCCGATTCTCTTTTGGGTATTGCCTTGAAGTTAAATACCTTGAAAAACTCGAGCAGCGGGTTTTCTGCCATTCAGGCTGGCACTGTATGCAGAAATACTATAATTGCTGATAACTTTGCCTCAGACCTCGAAATAACAGGGACGTTCATCGATATGAATTGCTATGCAATAGCTTCTTCGTTGGTACTACAAAATCTGACATTCAAAAACATTTACCAAGCACCGAATCAAGGCCTTCTTACTACTTTGAATTTCTTATCCATTGCAAGCAAGATGGAAGTTACCGACGAGGACGAGATTCCTTCTATTCTCTTAGAAGACTTCTATTTCTATAATCTGACGATCTTGAATACCCAGTACTACACCCAAGAGGTATATCAAAGCTCGATTGTCTACATGGTGACCATGGTACAAGATTTGCAAGTCAAGAATATCACTTTTGATAGTCTGACAGCATCTCCTCGAGGAAGTATCATTATAGCGACCAGTCCAAACGTGACAATCTCGGATTCTAAATTCCTGAATCTAGGATTTGGGAGTACAAACGGAGGATTTTTGGTTCTGCTTCAAAATTTAACGATGCGCAATTGCACGTTCGAAAATAATTATGGACTGAACTCTAAGGGAGCAGGATTGATCAAAATTATCAACTCTGACCCTGCCAATGCAATTCTTGCAATTAACACCCAAAACTCCTCATTTATCAACAACACGGCTCCTTACGGCACGATTATTTTCTCTCAAGACACCTCACTGCAGCTCACTATTAACGATACACGAATTTCCAATAACCAAGTTACAGGATCAGGAGGCCTCATCGAACTCATGAACATTACCCATTCAAGTATCCTGATTAACAACTCCAATTTTACTCAAACTGAAGGCTATTCAACGACTTATCCACAGTTGAAGATTCTCTCACTTGAAAACTCGCAGACCAACGTATCACTCACACTCGAGAATGCGAATATTCTTGCCCGCGGGTCGGTATATGGTGTTGCAATCTTTATTGTGGGTCTCGAGAAAGTGCAAATTAACGCCAGCCAAATCAAGTATTTTACTGAAAGTACCGTCGATAACTCGAATACTCTAATCCCAAAGTTTGGATTCTTACAAGCTGATAATCTAGAAGCGAATATTACAAGCTTTACAGCCACTAACATTTCACTCGATCAAACTCCTTTGTTTACTATCAATTGCAATATGGCTGCCAAAAACTCTTATAGCTGGAATTTAACGCTGAATGAGAGTACTTTCACAGATATGGCGCTGAATGAGGCGTTATTCCTCATAACTTCTGATGGAGATGCCACCGCCACCGTACCTCTCGACAATTTAGCTCTGCTAATCGAGAATACGACTTTTAAGAATATTACCTGGACCGCGAGCAGCGTTTCCGCAGCTGCAGGAGGTGTGATCAGATCTTCGACGATCTTGATCGGAAAAACCACTCCTTCGTCCGATTTTGCAATAAAAGTGCAAAATTGTACTTTTTCGACGTTGACAGGAACAACTGCTTTGGTTTTCGGCACCGTTGAGAGCATGTATGATTCAGTAATGCTGATTACGACTAGCAAGTTTACCGAGCTGAATACAACTGGATCTGGGGCTGTTTTGAGTCTTTCCACAACACCACTCACTGCTTTTACAAGCTCATTCGATGGAAGCGTCTCCCGAAATGCGAGCTACAAGATAAATTCAAGTAGTTTCACTACTATTCAGGGACAGTCTGGTTGTCTCGTGTATTGGGAGAGTACCTGGAGAGGTATATCGGTCACTATAGAAGACACTACTACCATCAAGGATATAGTGTGCTCTCAGCAGGGAGGAGTGTTCTACCTGAAATATTCCCTCACAAGTACAACTCTGAATCAGCTCGCCATTAGCGGCAAATTAACAGAGGAGCATCTAGTGACGATCAACTCGACAAATACTGCCTACAATACAATAGAGGCTCTAAGCGGAGGAATAGTGAGTTTCAACGGTCAGAACCAACTCCTCCGAATCAACTTCGAAACGAATACCATCGAAAACGTGCAAGTGTATCAATATGGAGGGGTCGTCCAGGTAGTGAATTCCTCCTTCGTAGCCAGTCCTACAAGCCCCACAAGTCCAAGCATGACAGGAATGACCCGACTCTTACCGAGTGGTGATATTAGGACTGTTGCCGAAATCTTAATGACTGGAAACACTATTCAAAGTGTTTCTGCTCTTAACGGAGGGATTATCTATGAAGCAACTTTAAACAAAACTACGTCGATCGCGCTAGACTCGAATACCTTTCAATCTGTTATCGCTGCTCTCAGAGGAGGGGCCATGCATCTAATGAATCCCTACCTTTCAATTGATTACAACGCTTTTAGGGAGGTCTATGCTGTCTATTCTGGAAATCTCATATATTCTTTTGTTGACGAAGACATTCTCTCTTATTTAAATACTACCAACACCATTTTCCCGACCGATCTAGTATTATACACGTTCGCGCCGACGAATCTTAAGATTCAGTTGGTTTCTCTGACTGATGGCTCAGCTCTTCAGCTTGAAAATGAAGATGTCACTCCATACAACCCAATCGTTCCTAACTTAACTTCCTACTCCTTGTCTCAATATCAGCTTAACATCGCGCTCGCTTATATCGGAGGAAATGGGTATCAAGTTGTTTTTGATGAGTCCCCCGTCATTCAACTTACTCTGATCTTTATAAATCCAGTGGATGGAAGTACCCAGAAATACACAAGTAGCAACTGTACATATTCCACTTGCTCAGTCAACGCGAATAACATTGTGTTGAAGGGACGAGCCCAAGACCTCGTACTCGTCAACGCTACGTACGAATCGACTATGTTTACTCAATTCCAGCAATTCTATATCCGTCTTAGAGGCTGCCTTCCTGGAGAAGTCAACGCTACAAACAGCTACATTTGTACATACTGCCTGCAAACCACATATTCACTCACTCCAACCGATACAAAATGTAATGACTGCCCAAGCGGGGCTACATGTCACGGAGGGGCACATATCTCAATGAACCCGGGATATTACAGAAGCAAGGATTTAGAAGCGAAAGTGCGCGTTGTTAACTGCAACGATAGTGGAGTCCGGTGCCTAGGTGGTTTTAATAACTCCTGTGATCCAGTTTTTATGGGCCCAGTCTGCCTACAATGTAATTTGGACGAAAACTACATCTCTGCGGGGAAGGCAGCCACATGCAATACCTGCTATTCAAAACCAAAGTTGATAGGTCTTGCGACCGTGCTTCTACTGTCATCTATTGCATATCAACTCTTAATGATATACACCACTTACATGGAGCATAAGAATGAGCATAGCAAGTATCAAACAGACAAAGCCATGAACAAGGAAATTCCCAATGAGTTGAAACCAGGCCAGTTTATGGTGACGTTCTCGACGTTTTGTCAAATAACGTCAATTCTCTCAAGTATGGACGTAGGAACAGTGACCTCACTGTTAGGAATCAGCGATACTGTGGGCAACTCAAATACCCAAGTCATGTTTTCTCTCCAATGTCTTTACCTAACAGTCGCTCCTGACAATTTTACGGGACTTCAATTTCAAATCTTGGTGTATACACTCTCGCCGTTAGTGAAAGTGTCAGTCGCAATAATCGTAGAAATTATTCGGGGTCTCATTTGGAGAGACAAAGAAGGTAAAGGTAGAAGAAAAGCATTAACGAGGATCGGAGCTGTTGCGGTTGTTTTGATACTGTTAGAGCAACCTGGAATAGTTGGGTTATTGTGCGATTACTTAAGTTGCACAAAGCTGGATCCCTTAGTTGACGAGTACTATATTCAGACGAACAGTAACGTGGAATGCTATACCGACAAATATAACTTCTTTGCCAAGCTGTTCGTGATACCAGCTTTGGTATTCTGGGCGTTTGTTATTCCGATTGCGATCTTTACGATCTTGTACAAGAAAAGAAGGGAGTTACAAGATTCCGAAGGATTGCGCATCGTTTTTGGTAATTTCTACAAGAGTTATGCTCCAAGGGCCTACTACTGGGGAGTTGTGATCCTTTTATTCAAGATCACACTATACGTTCTAAGCTCTGTGTTGACTACTTCTGAAGTATTCAAGGGAGTCATATTCATGATGATAGTCCACATCTATTATTATCAGCTAAGAAGAAGTGCTCCCTACACTAATCTCCGGCTGATTCTAGCAGAAAAATGTTGCTGTATCGCATATATGGTGATGCTCACTCTAGTATTCCTGAGAGTATCGACAGAGAGCGACGCCATTCAGGTCATTTGCGCGATTTTTATACTTATCAGCATCGCGATAGCTGGAGCTTATCTTCTGGCAAACATTTCAATTCTTCACATATCAAATGTGCTCAACATCCTAAAAGCACTGAAAGACAAAATGAAAGAGGGAAAGAAACAAAAGGAAATTGTAAAAGAAACACTGAATTCTCTTCGTTTGCACCATCAGCAATCACGTCCTGAGACTATCGCTGGACGGAATAAAAGGCGCAAAGCTATTAGCATTGAACTTCCTCTCAGGTAAATATACTTTAAATTTTAATTACTTATACTTTTTTTTATAAAATAGACTCCGAAACACTGAAGAGTACGAAAAAGAAATATTAAAAGGAATAGAAGTTCGACCTAAAGTCGATCGCAGAAAATCTCGGTTCCAAAAAGCATTTACTTATCTCTTTAGCGGAGGAGATATTCCGAATATATCTACTGCTCAGCTGAGAGAGGAGACCACTGCCAAGACGCAAGTCATTCAAACGGAAATTAACGAGAAATCGCCAGAGGTCCATGCTCATGATTCCAAGCAGAGGAAAGAGGAAGAAAAAGAGTTTTCATTTGTTAATCGATTACACAAGAATAAAAAGTCGAATAGAAGTCGCGGATCACGTGATCAGGGTGAAAGGCTCGAAACTGAGAGTATTGAATTTGTACCTGAAGAACAACCTCAGCTTGAATCTGTAATTGAAGTGCGCCAATTTCCTCAAACACCAATAAATGATCGCAATGTCACCCAGATCGAGTTAGGTGACATCAGCCCTTTTCATAGACGTGCTCCAAGTTTAAGTGAATCTGGGACGAGCTCTCCAAACATGTTACTCAAGAAGCATTAAAGTGTTAATATATTCTGGAATATCTAACTTTTTTTGTTAGATTTACAAGAATTTTAGTATTTTGTCCTAGTGACTGCCCAATTATTTCAAAGAGAACTAAGGGATTTAGAATGAGTGGCCTTTATGCTTTTTACTTCATTCTATAATATCAATATTCTCAGTCATTTGGTGTCTTCATCTTTGGAGTCATGAAAAAAATAATATTTCATCTAAAAAGATAACAATTATTCATTTTCTCTACCAATCATTCGGTGGTACTCGCTCGATACCAATCAAAATTAATTTTCAGTTCATAACTATTGAACCATTTCAACGAAACCTGGAGGAGAACTTTGATTGTGTATTACCAGAGAATCTATCTTTTACTATTCCTTCAAGTATTTATAATCCGGAAAGAATTACTTGAGAGACGTACCTGTAGGCTAAAGCAAATTTACTTTGAGACGCTTATTGTTTCGACTGTCTGCACAAATCCTCAATATTAGATGTCGCTGAATAATTCGAAAACGCTAACCCACAAGATTGTTGGATTTGATTGTAACCGCTCTAACCTCCAAGTTCGTTTCTACGAGAATACAAAAGTGTCGCTTTTTTCTCTTCGTCTTCTTCATTTAGATTAAATATAACGCAAAGCTGAGGAACTCGATATTATTGCAGGAGATATACTCTGTCACTGAAAGGTCTGTATGCAAATAACGATATCAAACCAGCGTTCATATCTTCTGTGAAAATTGCAATGGCTATTTTTTCAGTATCAACATCAGTTTGCTCTCGAATTCCGATTTCTTCCTTTTGGAATTTGCTCTTTCACTGTTCCAAGAGATTTACTGTTTCCTCATCTCATGCGAAACGTGTGTATATGCTCTCATAAAAATTCGATTGAATTTTCGGGTACTTTTTTCTATTTTTCACAAGATGAATTAAGATATTTACTGGCAAAATAGAATTTTGTAAATCGAATGTTTCAATTAATTTTATTCGATACCTCAGTCTCATAGCGATGAGCAGCAAACAATTTGTCTCTCGAAAAAAAAGGACGCAATAAGATGAGCACTCTACCTAGAGTTGTTCTGGATTGACTATATTTTCATTAAGGAAAGTATGTTTCGACAACAATTCTTCTCGAAAAAATAAAACGCATTGAGAATATGTCAGTAAACCTAAAATAGCATAAAAATCCAATAGACAAAAATTCGTTCTATTTCGCCAGTGGAAACAGTAGGTTGAAAGTATTTAAATAGAGCGCTTCAGTTACCTAAGCATCATACAAATCAAAGTTAAACAACAACATCAGTCGCTAAACAAATCATCCTAACCTCTAAAAATGATCGGAACCGCCGGAAAAATTATCATCAAGCCTTCCATGGCTGAACTTAAGACCGACAAGACCATTATCTTCAAGGCAGACCCATATTGCGTGTTCTTCTTAGGAAACCAAAAGTTGAGAACCTCTGCTTGCAAGAAGGGAGGAAAGCATCCAATCTGGAACGACGCGCTTATCTTTGAGAGAACCACCGAGGATATCCTTATTGTTCAGATCTGGGATAAGGACATTATCTCTAAGGACGACTTTATCTGTGAAGGATCCATCAATGTCTCTAACCTACTCAAGAGCGGAGTGCAGTCCCTCACTATTGATCTATACAATAAGGGAATATTCATTGGCAAACTGTTCATGGAGTTCGAGTTTGTTACTCCACAGAAGACCATGCCTCAGAATATTTCTGGACCTATCTACAGCGAGACCCACATCCAATCAACGAGTAAGTTCTAAACTACGCTTATTAGATATTAGCAAGCTGTGAATGATTCATAAGATTTGAGAGTTATATTTATCCGTTATGTATATAGATATATATTGCTGTTTTCATTCATTTACAGCAAAAGATAATTCACATAATTGAAACGAAATCATCCTAAAAAATAATGACTTTATATTGGTTAATTCAGCAAACATTAATGAAAAGAGCGTCATTTCGAAGTTATAGCATAGAGAATTCAATTTCTTCTTTGGAAACTTCTCCAACTGCTCCTGCTTCAGTCATTTGTCAGCTAGTTTTCAATATGTCAATGGTGGAAGCGAACGCAGAGTAGGTGAATTTTATACTCGAAAAATCAATCACACCTGTTCAATAATAAATTTCTTAATTTACTAACTCAAAACTTGCAAATCTCAGAAATGATTTTTGTTTGAAAGACTGTTCTCCATCGAATTTTGTATACTCTTTATGTTTTTCAAGCTCAATTAAGCCCACTATTCTGTCAGGAACTCAGCGCATGCAGCCTCCAAGGCGGTCTTTGTATGCAAAGATAGGTGGCATGCGAAATATTCATGGTTGAGATTCTAGAAAAATTTGGGTTCAATTCCCAAGAAAAATGAGAAACTATCCATCCAGTAAAGAGACCCTGGACTTTATTAATCAATTATTGTCGGTTTCTACGTCAGCATCCTACTGAGCTTAACATAGGTACATAAAAGTACAAAAACTCCCTCTCAATTAACAAACGGCTGAAGTATCTAACTTTTTCTAGTTTTCACTCTCAGGACGGTCTTTTTGATAAGATAAGTGTATTGAGGATCAAAGGTTGAAGATATCTTCCTACCTTGATTTCAATTAAATTTTGATTGGACGAATTTTTCATTGGATTTCTGAAAACTTTGCGAGCTCCCATCATCTTATTTTTGGCTAGAAAAATTCTTTTGACTTGAATTCCAAAGCGAATCATAAGGCGTTCGTTCAAATCGTATTTGCTTATGTGGAATTATTCATGCAGAATTCTCCATGAGCTATAGTATCCTTCAAGACGAACCCTAGTATTGAGTGTCATACGCTGTTTCTCATGCGTTTTCATTGAGAAAGCGATCCAGATCTTTTTCATATCTTTCGATGATATATTTATTACCAGTTTGTAAGGCTCTCAAAACTTAGCGTAGATAGTAACTCCATATTTTATTGATATCAACAAAACGCATCAACATTGCTAACCAATTATATATATTTATGGTCTCTTGAAAAAATCATTAAGAACAACATAAACAGCCAAAATCTAATGAAAAAAGTCTCCTCTACTCTGTATCTGTATTTTTTGGTTCATTATTGTGGGCACGAAACTGGCCTCTAACTTTACGTTTGCTTCTAACTACTTTCAGAGTTTG
>ENA-UOTX01000896-UOTX01000896.1-compost-metagenome-genome-assembly--contig:-NODE-896-length-27400-cov-48.070819_pt1 | contig 27400 bp, 21 predicted proteins | sample MGYA00238143_ERZ746982 | MGnify/ENA primary metagenome ERZ746982 (study PRJEB28758, sample SAMN06268862) | compost metagenome | isolation source: single cell | place: USA: California, Emeryville, Joint... | reverse complement strand
ATACATTCAAAAATATTTAACTATTTTCGAAGAGAGTTAATTTAGAGCAAAGAAGAAGTGCAAAACGATACCATAACACAACAACATAATGAATATTTTATTTTATTTTGTTTTTAAGAATCGACGCTTCGCTTGATATCTCAAACAGAGATAAGTGGTGTTGATAACCAAGAACCAAAAAACAAGTATCAACTGAAAAAATTATTTATAAGAAATTTATTTTTCAAAATTTCATAAATTATTATAAAAAGAATTTGATGTTAACTCTAAAATTCTTCAATTTCTTCATTCAGAGAATCATCGAAATTATATTTCTTTCACAAGCTAAAGTTAATAGGAATAACTGACTTTACGATTCAGCTCATAGTAGTGTAATTTAGACTGAGAGAATACAATATAATAACGTTCCGATTTTTTGGCATCCTTTTGAATTTTCAAGATGAACAAAACCAAAAAAAAAAAATATTTTTTGCATGAAGAGTTTTAACAACTTTACACTTAACAATCGCTATCGGCTACCACACAGAAATTCTTAAAAACGGAAAAAAACATTCCAGCAGATGAGATATCTTATTTCTTTCCTTTCTTACCCTTTTTGCCTTTCTTCTTCCCTTTGTTTTTTATGGCCAAATATGCCTCGAGTTTCTTACTCCAAAGCTCTTCTTTTAACATCATGCGTCTGTCCCAAATCCTCTTCACCATCTCCTGTAAATCCCATGACCTTATCGAGTGGTCATAAGAGCCGGAATATAACATCTTATCGCAGAACTCAAAGCACGTGACTCCATCTTTGTGCCCCATGAACTCTTCCACAAGTTTCACTTTATGAATCAATTTAATGCTCAGTTCTCAAGCAAGCGATTACTTGACTTAAGGTCCCATACTTTGATCTTTTTATCATCTGCTCCTGAAAATAAGTATTCTCCTTGTTTTCCCAAACAAATTATCCAGTTCTCATGCGGCTGCAATGTGCCCTGTGGGACCAGTTTCTCTCTCCCTTCTTCGACTCCCTTTTTTATTCAATATCACCTCATAATAATTATCATACCTGTGCAGTGTAAATCTCGATAGTGCGTTTAGATGTGGCCAAGTAATACATATTGTTCTCCACCAATAGTGTCGACACCATCATCTCACCCAGGTCAAATGTTAAAATGTATTTAAATGTCTTGTTGAAATTCAATTATTTCGGTTGCAGCCTTAGATTGGTACCTCTGCGTCGATTTTCACAATTTTGCTGTTCGAGCATAACGCGTAAATCGTTTTGTTTTCCAGAAGCATAGTGTTGACCGGACCTGGCAACTTTATTACGTTTTCACTCTTCCCATCCTGCATTCTCAAGTCAGAAATTTTTCGAAAACGAGCCAAATCCTTACAATATTATCCCAGCAAATAATCGAACCATCATTAGAGCAACTCGCGATCATCCTAGGAGTCAGAAGCAACATTTTATTCACTTGCTTGGTGTGTCCAATAAGCTCATAAAGAACTTCTCCACTCTAAAATTCCGCGTTAAAACGAATCAAAAGGTTATTTCAATACTGATATGCTCCAAACTGTGATCGATCCATCTTCATAACCAGCATAAATTGTTTTATCTGTAAATAGATAACAGTTGATGATGTCCCTCGTAGTATCTGTTTTATCGGTTGCTTGATATGTGATCTTATTTGGATTATTATATCGTTGGTCGATAGCAGTATTACCTGTTTGACATCTTCGACATCATCTTGCATATCTTGTTGCTTTTCTTCGATTTGAACGCCTTTTTTGTTTAAAAACAACTTGGTTAAGAGTGTTCTCTGGTTGAGGTCCCATGCTGTTTCACAATATGGATATGAATGAAACAAATAGGAAGTTATCTACCTCTAAATCGGCCTTCTTTGGAACCACTGAATAGAATTCCGCCTTCAGCTCCATTTGGTGCAGATAATCCGATGACTGAGTCTTTATGTCCTCGAAGTCGATCTTTAAAAGCAAATGTTTTGACTGTTTTCATGTGCTTTTTGTTCTGAAATAAATCGGTTTAAGTTAGGTTGCACAATAATACTAAAAAATGAAACAAATTTATCATTCATATCTTACAACAATTTCTACCTGCCTTGAATAACCGAACCTGCATTTGGCCGAGATGATCATTTCAGCTTAACAACAGTCTAACTAATCAACCCCAAATTCCTTTCTACTTTGAAAGAGAAAATGGGGATATATTCAACAAGGCCTTGCATTCTGAGCATTTTTAAATTGCTGTTGTGCTTCTACATGCCATGAAGGAACTCTAGAACCTTGCGCTTTATTCTTGATAACTAAAATATGAATTTGCTGCTGTTTTTGACGGACTAATTTTCAAATAACCCTGAATGAAAAGTGCTTTAGGAATCATTTCTCAAACAGCCGTTTTCATCGAAAGTATTCAGTAAAATCAACAAAATTTGGTTATCCGGTAAAACTAAAAGTATATACCTCCTCAAAGAATATTCTTTTTCTACTTTTTCAACCAAATGGAGCCTTATTTTCTTTCCACTAGCTTTAGCCGACTCTCGTACGGCAAACCTGCAAGCCACATTCTTCAAAAGTCTCTTAATTTCTGTTGTTAGCCATGAGATTTATTAAATACATATAGAAAAACAGTACCTTTATTATCAAGTCAGCCATGACTCTCTCTAACCATATGTTTCCTTTGCGTTTAGTACGAAAATTACTTCAAAAGCCAAGCTCGTGAATTTTTTTCTACCAGAGTTCATGGCTCATTGCACCCTCTAAAATTTTTTCATCTCGTATTCTTATATAATTAAATAAAATTCCAGATATAGACAAGACTTGAGATATCTTCGAGTTTCTTGAAAATGATGCAGAGTAGCCCATTCAAAAGTGGTGAGTTTTACCACCTCAGTCGAGCGAACATTCAACCCAACAGCTATAAGTTTGGCGTAACTAGCTTAGAATCCGACCGATGGATCACTTGCCGCGATGATGCACCTGTAAGCAAATTTTCTAATTTTTAAAAATCAATTCCCTCCTTTCTGATCTGACCCTGCAATATGTTACCTTCTCTCTTGATCTACATCTCTGGACCCTTATCGCATCCACCGCTTTCCTGATTTCTCCTCTGAAACCGTATTTGAAACCCATTTATTATTTAATAGGATGGAACCGGACAACTGACCGTTGTGGATGTACCAAACAATTTTAGCGTGTCCAAGAAGCCAAATAAGGCCGAAGCCGCGATTATGCACCTTACTCAGAACATCATTGCCTTGAAAGCCAAGGATAAAGATAGCCCAGGCGAAAAATACATCCTTCAGGTAACCTCTACCAAGCCTAGAGCTTCAGAATAACGTGGTGATGAATAGATCTACGATTTGGACAAGAAAATTCGACTCAAAAACGTGGAAGTGAATGAGAGAGTTGAGTTTTGGAAATGGCTCAATAACAATAAGCTCGGTATTGTGACTGCAGGAAGCTGCTATTACATCAGCATTCAGAATGAGAGCGAAGGTTTGGTGAAGCTCTTTGATAGGTATCAGTCGCGCTTCTTCTATTGGGCTAATTTTCTTCCCATTTAGAGTTGGCTCGCTTGCCAGTGGCTGCCAAGTCATTTCACTTGCGTTGGATCCTCAAGAAAAATGGGCAGTCCTCACAGCAATTAGTTCCCCAGATGGAGGAAAAACTATCAATGGACACATTCAGCTCAACCTTTTGGGAGCCGAAGTGAAGAACCAGATCCTTGAAGGTCATTGCTGCTGCTTTGGAGAGGCTTACGTTCATTCGGCCCAACACAAATCATTCCTCTTCTCTTACTTCGAAAGAAAGGCCGGAGAAAGCACATCGAAGATCTTGTTCTCGGAAGTTGGTAAATTATTGGACCTGAGAGAACGGAGACGCTAATTTCTATTTTTGTGTGTTACATTTAGGCGCTCCACCTGAAGGAAAACCAAAATTCAAAATGAGCGGTGAGATCGCTTTTGCCTCCGATAAGCCAAACGATTTCCCAATCTACATGCAAATGTCCTCAAAGCACGGCATTCTTTACATTATTACCAAATTCGGCTACTACTTAATTTACGAAATTGCCACCGCTTCTTGCATCGGAAAGGGCAAATTGTGCGATGACCCAATCTTCGTCGGAACTAGACACACCGACTCCGATGGTGTGATCGTTATCAACAAAAAAGGCTCTGTCATTGGCTTGAAAACCGACCAAAACACTCTTGTTCCTCACATCATCAACCAGTGCAAGCACATTCCTAACAATGTTCAAGTCGCTATCAGACTCGCTGCTAACTACAAACTCCCTGGCACAGAGAAACTCTTGGAGGAGGAATTCAACAAAGCGTTCGTTCAAGGAGACTACCAAGGTGCTGCTAGAATTGTCGCTGACTGCGTTGGTCTCAGAACCCAAGAGACCATTCAAAAATTCAAAAACGCTCCTGGACTTCCGGGCCAACCTCAACCAATCGTTCAATACTTCCAAGTTTTGCTCGAGAAAGTTAAGCTCAACACCTACGAGTCCATCGAGCTCGTCGGCCCAGTTTTGAAGCAAGGCAAACTCAACTTCGTCGAGGACTGGCTCAACGGCAACAAATTAGAGTGCAGCGAGGCACTAGGAGACTTGATCAAGCCTTTCAGCAACGATCTTGCTCTGAGAATTTACAAGCAATGCGCCAGCTCAAACAAAGTTATGACCAGCATGATGGAAGCAGGACAGTTTAACGAAGCGCTCCAATTCGGAAACCAAGCCGGAATCAAGCCTGACTACATCGGCATCATCCGAAGCACTTGCAGCACTAATCCTGAGTCCGCACTCACCTTAGCCAAGCAGGTCTGCAATAAGAACAACCCACAAGTCTCAGTTCACGCTGTTGCGGAGATCTTCTTACAATTCAACCGCATCCAAGAACTTACCGCTTTCTTGGTTGAATGCATGAGAGACAACAGACCAGAAGATGCCGGTCTCCAGACCAAAGTCCTCGAGCTCAACCTGATGGCAGCTCCTCATGTCGCTGAGACCATCTTCCAAATGAATATTTGGTCCCAATTCAATAAGCAAAAAATCGCGCTTCTCTGCGAGCAGAAGGGACTCCCTCAACGCGCATTGGAGAACTACACCGATATCAAGGATATCAGAAGATGCATCCTCAACACTAACCCAGCCAACATCAACCAAGAGTGGCTTGGAAACTACCTTACGAGAATTCAATCAGATTGGACTCTTCAAATTATGCAAGATTTGCTCCGTCAATCTCGTCAGAACCTCTCAGTCTGCGTGCAAATTGCTATTGCCAACCACACTAAGTTGGGAACCGAGAACGTTATTAAGGTCTTTGATGGCGTCAGCGCATATGAAGGTGTGTTCTACTTCCTTGGAGCCATCTTAAAGGACACCGAAGATCCTGAACTCCACTTTAAATACATCGAAGCTGCAGCCAAATGCAACCAGCTTAGAGACGTTGAAAGAATCATCAGGGAGTCCAAGAACTACGATCCCGTCAGAGTGAAGGACTTCCTCAAAGAAATCAGACTCGCTGACCCTAAGCCTCTGATTTATCTGTGCGATATCCACGGTTTCGTCGATGAATTGACCAAATACCTCTTCAAGAACAATTACGTCAAATTCATTGAAATCTACATTTTCAAGGTGAACCCAGCTGCCAGTCCAGTCGTGTTGGGGACTCTCGTCGACCTCGAAGCTGACGAGAACTACCTCAAGCAAATCTTGTATAACCTCAGAGGAAACTGCCCTGTTGACGAGCTCGTCGCTGAGTTCGAGAAGAGAAACAAGCTTAGAGTCATTGAGAACTGGCTTGAGTCCCGTGTTTCTGAAGGCAACCAGACTCCTTCCATTCACAACGCTTTGGCTAAGATTTACATTGACACCAACAAGGACCCACAAACTTTCCTCGCGAACAACCCATACTACGACAGTAAATTAATCGGTCACTACTGCGAGGATCGTGACCCACATCTTGCCTTGACCGCTTACAAGCGTGCTTGGGGAAGTTGCGACAACGAGCTCATTGAGCTTACAAACAAGAACGGTCTTTACCGTCTCCAGGCTAAATACCTTGTTGAGAGACAGAGCAAAGAGCTTTGGTTGGCTGTTTTGAGCCCTGATAACCCACACAGAAAATGGATTATTGAGCAAGTTGTCTCCTCTGCTCTTCCTGACAGTAAGAACGTCGAGGAAGTCTCAACCACTGTTCAAGCTTTCATGGCAGCTGATCTCCCACTCGAACTTATTGGCCTTCTTGAAAAGATCGTACTCCACAACTCAACTTTCAGCGGATACAAGAAATTGCAGAATCTCTTGATCATCACTGCGATGAAAGCCGATAAGTCAAAAGTCATGGACTTCATTAACAGACTCGACAATTACGATGGTCCTGAAATCGCGAAGGTTGCTTTGGGTGAAGAATACCAGCTCTACGAAGAAGCATTCGTCATTTACAAGAGAAACAAAATGAATGTTGAAGCCATCGAAGTGCTCTTGAACAACATCGAAAGTCTTCCTCGTGCTGCCGAATTCGCTGACAAGACCAACCAGCCAGAGGTTTGGACCAAGCTCGCTAAGGCATATCTCGATAATAACATGGTTGCTGAGAGTATTGAAAGCTACCTCAAGGCTAACGACCCATCTATGTACCTGCCAGTCATTCAAGCTGCCGAAAGAGAGGAGAAATATGAGCATTTGATCAAATACCTCATTATGGCAAGACAACAAGTCAAAGACGCGAGAATTGACACTGAGCTTTGCTACAGCTTGGCCCGAGCTGGCAAGAACAACGACCTCGAAGTCTTCATCTCAGGAAACAACAGCGCAGACATCGCTAAGGTCGGAGACAGATGCTTCGAAGATAAATTATACGAGGCTGCCAAGATTCTCTTCATTAGCATCAAAAACAACTCTAAAATCGCTGCTTGCTTCATCGCACTCAAGCAATTCCAACAGGCCATCGATGCTTGCAACAAAGCAAACAACCCAAAGGTCTGGAAGGAGCTCTGCAAGGCTTGCGTTGCTGCCGGAGAATATAAACTCGCCAACACTGCTGGTCTTAACGTGATTGTTCACTCTGATCTCCTCGACGAAATCATTCTCCACTACGAGAAGTACGGAGTTCCAGATGAAGCCATCAACCTCCTCGAGACTGGTAAGGGTCTTAAAGGCAAAGGAGCTCTCAAGAGCATTATTACCGAGCTCGGTGTTTTGTATGCGAAATATCACCCTGAAAAGGTTATGGAGCTCATCAGAAACTATTTCGACGTAAGCAATTCACTTAAATGCATTGTTGCTAAACTATTTGTTATAGGATATTCTGGAGACCAAGCTTCTTAGAGTGTGCGAGAGATTCCTCTTGTGGGCTGAGGTTGCTTACCTTTACTCCAGATACAATGAATACGATAACGCTATCAACATCATGATCGAGCACTCTCCTACCGCTTGGAATCACGAGCAATTCATCAGTCTGATGCAAAAGGTCAGAAACACTGATCTCCACTACAAGGCCGCTCTTTTCTACCTTGATGAGCAACCAATGCTCCTCAACGACCTTTTGAAGGCCTTAGCGACGACAATCGATTTAACTAAACTTGTCAGCGTGGTAAAATTTCTCTAGCAAACATACGCAGCAGCAACTAATATTTCCTAGATGAGAAAAACTGCCTACTTGCCTTTGATTGCTCCATTCTTGAAGTCAGTCCAGAGCGCCAACAACCAAGCTGTGAACGAGGCATTGAACCAGATTCACCTTCAAAATGAAGATTATGAAGAACTTAGACGTTCTGTCATGCAATATGAAAACTTCGATCCATTGTCACTTGCAAAGGAAACTGAGAACCACGAAATCGTTGAATTCAGAAGAATTGCAGCTTACCTTTACAGAAAGATTGGCAAATACGCTGAATCCATTGTTTTATCAAAGCAAGATGAAGAATACAGAGTAATTCCATTATTTCTTTTCAGTTCAGGGGATTAATCTCGTTCAACATATAATAGGATTGTATTGAAACTGCTTTGGAGAGCGGAAACCCAGATCTTATTGAGGACTTAATGAAGTTCTTCATCAAGCAGAAGGACAATGAATTCTTCGTTGTTACTTTGTACACTTGCTACGAGTACGTTCGCCCAGACGTTGTCTTGGAGCTCGCTTGGAGATTTGGCTTGTTGGAGTGGGCCATGCCATACTTCGTCCAGGTCGCCAGAGAACTCACCTACAGAGTTGAAAACGTACAGAAGAAACACGAAGAACGTGAGAAAAAAGAAGAGAAACAAGCTCAGCAGCAGATGAATCAGCCACTTGATATAGTCGGCGACTACATGATGCCGATGATGCCAGGGTTGAATCCAGGAATGCTGATGCTCACGATGGAAGGCGCGAATCCGTTCGGAGCGGGACCGGGACCTAACTACGGCGGTGGTCCAGGATTTGGTGGTCCTGGTGGTCCCGGCGGTCCAGGTGGCTACGGTGGTATGCCAAATGGTGGATTTGGAGGAGGCCAACCAGGTGGGTTTGGTAGTCAGCCAGGTGGATACGGTGGACCAGGCTTCCGATAATTCTCAAGTTAGCAATATCTCATACAAAAATAAAGATTCGCTGTTCGTATTTTGCATTGACTGATAACTAACGAGTAATTTTTGTCAATGCGTATTTTTAGTATTGCATCCAAAAAAGAGATTATTAGAGTCGAGGTTTATGCAAAATCATAAATAGTGATCATGAATAGAGAGATTCTTTGAGCATAATAAAGTAATTTGCACTATTACCAGTAAAAAAAATTCAATTTGTCTTTTGGAAGCAGCAAAAGAGATAAAATTAGTAAATATTGTGAATTGAGACAGACAAAAGACAACCGAAGGACGAACAGACACGTCAAAGAAGCAAACAGAACTAAGCGTCATACCCTAAATTCATGGCGTCAGCCCGAGGCAGCACCAATCCACAGTAAGATAATAATTGAAAGAGAGATAGTTAGATGTTAGATGCTGATATAATAAAGTTGAAGTTTGTTAAAATTTTGAGAAGCAATGAAGTTAAATTCAATGGGTAGAGAGGGATTCAATCCCACTGAAAAAACTGAAAATTCAGAGTGTATTAAGCTATCTATGAATTAAAGCAAAAACGAGATCCGCTATTTATTCATACGATATTTTCCTTGAGAACCTGACCCTGGTCTCGCTTCATATCCAACCTGGCTTTTCGACACTCCCTCTCCCATCATTCTATCATCCTGCCAGTTTCCATGATAAAAGTTACCATCCGCCCACGTATATCTCCCTACACCGTTTCGTTTCCCCTCTTTCCAGTATCCCTCATAGATATCACCATTAACGAACTCATATCTTCCTTGTCCGTTCTTTTCACCATCGTTCCAATCGCCTACGTAGACATCTCCATTATTCAGCTTGAGCATGCCTGCTCCATGTCTAAAATCAGCCTTCCATTCCCCTTCGTATCGATCCCCATTGGCGTAGTAATAGACACCTCTACCGCTCTTTTCGCCCTTCTTCCAGTCTCCTTCGTAGATATCTCCATTCGCGTAGTTTAGGACTCCATATCCCTCCTTACTGTCCTCGAACCATTCTCCGTCATACTTCGCTCCGTTGTTAAACAAATACACACCTCCGCCTTGCTTCCTGCCTTCCCACCATTCTCCATCATATCTATCACCATTCGCGTAGTAAAGAGTACCAGTTCCTTGCGCTTTGTTTGCTACCCATTGACCCTCATACTTTGCGCCGGAGGCGTACGAGTGCACACCAAATCCCCATTTCTTCCCCTCTTTCCACTCACCGCTGAAATGCTCTCCTATCGCATAAAAATACTCGCCTTTTCCACTGCGCTTTCCGTACGCCCATCCTCCGGAATACCTTTCTCCGAGCTTTCGATAATGCATTTCTCCTCTGCCGTGCTTCTTATCATCAGCCCACTCTCCAATGTACACATTCCCATCTCTATAGTAGTAAGTTCCCCTTCCACTCTTCATTCCGAGGTGCAAATCTCCTATATATACCTCGCCGGACTTGTAAATATACAAACCTTCGCCGTTGAAGAGATCATCTTTCCAGAACCCCATGTAAAGATCTCCATTCGAATATTCACATATCCCAAAGCCGCTTCTCTTCCCATCCCGCAATTCTCCGCGGTAACTCGTTCCGTCTACATAATTACACTCGTTGAATTCCGGGCCGTACTTGCTAACGTATGGCGCAATAAACTCTTTATCGACCTTCGAGACGATTCGGTCCTTGGTCCATTTGCTCAAGTCGTCACCACTGAGGATATCACAAAGCGAATTCATACTTCAACTGCTTAGCACTAATCTATTTGAGTCAAAAACGGAAAAAATGTCCTTTGCGAAGAATTCTAAATAATGATTAACTTAAATAAAAATTTCTTCACGTTTTATTGCTTAAGAATTCAATAATTTGAGCTGTTCTTAACGTGACTTGAGTGATAAACCAAAATTTTTTTTCAAACATTGGGAACTCTAGACTAATCGAAAGAAAACCGACCAAAAAGCATGTACAAAAAAGAGGATTTCAAGAAACTTGATCTGTTGGGTTCAGGCAAGAAACACACAAAAATTTACAAGGTCCAGCATGTCGGTAACGGAAAAATATTCGCACTTAAAGAAATTGAGGCGAAGAACCTCGAAAAGCTTAACGAGTATAAAGAGGAGGCAGTGCAGCTATCAAAAGTGCAGAACCATCCTAATATAGTCAAATTCTACGGCTACTACTTCTGCGAGACGATGTATAACTCGTTCCGATTGGGATTAGTAACAGAATACATGGAACAAAGCCTCAATCTCGAGAATCAATACCGAAAGCGAAAGAAACTCAATCAACACTGGAAGGAGTCTGAACTAGTCACATTCACGTTCAGTTTGATTTCAACCTGTAGTTTTTTGCAGCAGAGAGGCATTTGCCATAGAGATATTAAACCTGCAAACTTGTTTATTTTACCGAACAGCGAGGCGAAGATAATTGACTTTGGAGAGTCTAAGGACTACTTCTTTGACATGGACGATGACAGTAAGAACACCTACACTATGGCAACGATTCGAGGAACGCCGCAGTATCTTTCCCCAATCCTATGGAAAGCTCATGTGATTGATGGAAACAGCAGATACGTTCAGCATAATATCTACAAATCGGATGTGTTCTCATCGGGCTTGGTGATTTTTCAAATGGCCGCTTTGCAGGAAGTGACAGGTTTCAATAATATGACCCCAGAAATCAACGGCGAGGACCTTATAAAGCAAAATCTCCAAGAACTCGAGAAGATGTACAGCCCGCAGTTCGTAAGCATTATCGCGCTGATGCTGATTTTCGATGAGTCTGCACGACCCAGCTATCATCAAATTGAGCAGATTTTTTACGATCTTGAGCTCAATGAGAGTATGACTAACGAATCGCCTGGAGTCAAGGGCTCTAAGGGCCAAGATTCCCTCAACAAGAGCACAATAGTCAATGAGTATATCAAGTACTATAATAGAAACTACAGTACTATAACTACCAAGCCTTTAAACACTCGAGCGAGCGAAAACGCAGAAACCCTTCCAAATTATACTTCGAAATCTCTCAAAACCTCTATAAAGACGACTCTGCCAGGAAACCAGAGGCTAGCACAGAGTGTAACCGGAGATGACAGGATTTTGCAAGCGAAAAATAATGGTAGTCGGCAGAGTCAGCAAGGCAGCAATTTCAGCACTCCCGTCCCGAAGGAGTCTGAGCAACAGCAACAGCAGAGAGGCCAGATTGCGTTACAGTCCCAGCAGCTGGGAGTACCAACGAAACAGCCAAATAATACTGAGCTCAAGGATGCTCGCAGTGTGTATTGGTTTGAATTTGGAGGCAAGGCGATTGGAAAATTCAGCGTGGTAAAAAAGAAATGGAGGATATTCACCAGCAAAGATGAAAACGATTTCCCCATGCATTTCAGTTCGGTATACATTCCGCCACAAAAATGCTATTATCTGCTTGGAGGACCACCAGATGACTCATTTAGAATATTCAAAAATGAGAACGAGCCTATTGCTCGGGGGAAGCCATCTCCGAGACCAAAAAATTTCTGCTCGATCCTCTATAACCAAAACAAGCTCTATATTTTTGGAGGATACGACGATATTCAGAAAAAACAATGCCGATCGTGCGAGCTCTATGATATTATCAAAGGGGAATGGAGTCTTTTACCTGATATGAACCAAGAGCGAAGTCAAGCAACTGCCTGCTTCCTGGACTCAACTTCGATTTATGTCTTTGGCGGATATAATCGAAATAAAGGCACGCTTCAATCGATTGAAAGATATAATTTGCTAGAAAACCGTTTTGATTTACTTGATATTACACTAAAAGAACCTCTACGAAGAGCAGGATGCGTTGCTGCTGCGCCAGGCGAAATTTTGATCATGGGAGGGATCAAGCGCAATTCAAAAGCAAGCCAAAGTGTGTACAAATTTAGCGTTAGGAAGTCAGAGATTCAAGAGTGGGAGAATCTCACCAAAGGAGGAGTCATCGAATATGATGTGCTAGCCGATGCGGAGGGTTACTTACATATTTTCCTTGAAGACGCGTTTGGTACAAGCCCGCCGACCCATGTGTTATACGCTTTCGATGCCAAAATGACGAAATACGTCACCACTAATGTTGACTAAATATCATCGTTAACTCAGCTGATAGGCGTTGTATGCTCTTTTAATAAGATAATTGGCAGTTTTGATTAAAAACGGTCTGTTTTGTATTAACTTTTCTTTGATGGTCATGGTTAGTAATCATTCATCATCAATCTTTAACTAAAGCGAAGCAATTGAATTCAAATGAGATATCTTTGGTGATTTTCTATTCTCTCTCTCTGAGCCTTCAAACGGTAACTCTGCAAAAAAATAAGTTTTGGCTAATTGAAAACGACAAAAGAATATTGTTTAAATCAAAAACTTTCTATTTTCAAAAAATCAATCAATAAATCGCGAATCATTGAACTAAATGGACCGTCAACCAAGAAGGATATTTGAAGATAGCCGACCATCGCAGTCTAACACCGGAGGAGTTAACGATTCTGCGATTGACCTCAATGAGAGTTCAACAGGAGCTGAAAGCTCGCGAAAATTAAACAGAAGCATCTCACCAATCGGACAACACGATCAATCTTTTGACTCTTCGTCAGAATTTATCAAGCCGATGCTTCTCGTCGATATTGACAACAAAGGCATGATGAAAATAAACCGAAAAGCAATTGAATACCTTCAAACGATCAAAAAGAATGTAAACTGCTTGAATGATTTTCAAAATTTTAAACTTCTACTCAGCTGGCGGTATTAGCTGTTATTGGACCCTACAGAACAGGCAAATCCTTTTTAATGAATCGCTTTGCTGGGTATCAGAAAGGATTTGAGCTGGGAGGTTCGACCAACCCTTGCACTCATGGTATTTGGATCTGGGGGAAGCCGATGAGATTAAACGATTCTACTTCGTTGCTGTTGCTGGATACTGAAGGGTTGGGTATGCAATTTTCTTCCTTGAAAGAGCAATTCATATAACGCGGTTAGGTTCTTATACTCGTGATGAAAACATTGATGCTAAATTGTTCCTTCTGACATGCCTTCTGAGCTCGTGTTTGGTGTACAATGTGATGAGCACAATTGATGAGAGAGCGATTGGAGCTCTTTCCTTCATCGCGAATCTTTCGAAGCATATCAGTGCAAAAACTAACGAGAAGGCTGCTGGACAGGATCTTTCGAAATATTTCCCAGCACTGTATTGGGTGGTAAGAGACTTCGCTCTTGAGCTAGGAGGAAAAGACAAGCCAACAGTAAGCGCAGATTTAGTGAGTTGTTTTGAAAAAATGAATGATATAGATGACTCCAAAAGACTATCTCGAGAACTCTTTGGCCGCAGTTCAAGGCGATACTGAAGAAGTATGGGAAAAGAATAAGGTAAATTCTCGCATTGAGGAGGAGGAAGGTCGTAATAATTTCTATGTAGATTAGACGAGCTATTGTCGATTACTTCAAGGACAGAGACTGTTTCACGTTGATTAGGCCTGTTAATGATGAGTCCGCCCTCAGAAACATCGACAAGCTTAGTTACGACAAGTTGCGACCCGGATTCCGCGAGCAATTGGAGAATATGATAGATAGAATCTTCTTGAATATGCGTCCAAAAGTAGTGAACGACGCTCCGATAAACGGAAAAATTTATACCGATCTGCTCATTACGTTTGTGGATTCGCTCAATAACAGTGCTATGCCTTCAATTGCATCCACTTGGGAGCGTATTGTGGATAAAGAAGTGCAGAAAACGCTTAACTCAGCTATCGATTATTATGTCAAAGCCATTAAAGCAGAGGTATATATAAGACACTAGATGAGCACCATAGTCATATAATATTTAGACTGAAGGGAAATTCCCCATGAACGAAGAGATACTCACAAAAGCAATGGAAGACACCAAGTATTCATTTGCTCGATAATCCACGGGGTTTATTGTTTTTTGTGGATAAAGGAAAAAAAGCTATGCGATTTTGAGCGAATCAAGCATCATTTCCGAAACCAAACTCTACGAAGCCCGAGAGAAGTTTGAGAGGAAGCTCAAGGAAATAAATGATCTGCTCATCCAAGAAAATAACAAGAAATCCAAAGAATTTTGCAACAATTTTGTTCAGTAAACTATCAGGCTCCTTATCTCTCAGTGCTGACCCTGATGATAGAAAAATCATTGAGAAAATTGAACGAGATTTAAAAGCTGACAAGTACAGATCTTTTGCCCAATTGGTCAAAGATTTTTATTATTACAAGAAGGTAATTATAAAAAATTCAATGTATTGCAAACTCTTTACCTTCTATTATAGACTTATCTCGAAGAAGGCAGAGGTCCGATGAAGATGGAAGTATTCACCAATTTCTTTGTTGATAACTTCCTGAGAATCGTTGAAAATTTTTTCACTGATATGGGCAGCAAGAAAGACGCGTACTGATCTCAATCGCATCATCCATATATTAATATCTTTCTGCTGTAGAGAGCGAGCTGAGCTTGAGAAGAAAATGGCTGATTTGTCCGGCAAAAATGAAGCACTTACTGTCTTACTCGAAAAAGAGAGAGAAACCACAGCGCAGTTACTCGAAAGCACTAAAGAGCGATACCAAGAGAGAAAACTCGAGCTGGAAAAGCAGCTCACTCAAGTCAATGAGCACTGGGAGACCAAACTCGAAGAGGCTGAAAGATGGAAGAAAAGACTCCAAGAAGAAAATGACGAGTTGAGATCTCTCATCAATCTGTTGAAATCGTCAGGGGTGAGTGGAGGGAAAGGATCAGAGCAGCTAACAAAGGAGATCACTCGAGAATTAACCAAGTTAGATTCCAACATTGGAAAGGATATCGCCTACATTAGCGAAACACTCCATTCATTCGTCGCCGAGATTAAGAGCATGCATCAGGAGAAATTCGACCTCAGGTTAAAATACGAGATGGAAAGAGAAATGGCTCTGATGGAAAAACGCCACGCTCAGCAGATAAACGACGCAAAGAACCTCTCTTCCTCGGTGATGGAAAAGCTACGAGAATCATACGAGGAGGAGATCAAGGAGCTTAGACAACAAATAAGCACGCTGGAAAAAGCAAAGGAATTGCATTTAGTCAAGCTTGTCGAGAAAGAGGGTCATGTAAAACGATTACCATGAAAAATATCGTTGCTTATCTTATTTTTCACTTTTCTTAGATAAGAGTACTTCAAGAAAAGGTAATTTCATACGAACGAGAAAACAAAAAACAGATCGATCATGCTGACATGCTTTGCAAGATATCAGATCAACTAGTTCGCGTCGCTAAGAAAATAGAAATGTCCTAAATTTTTTATGAGTGAGAATTCGAGAGGCTATGTGTGTTGCAAAAAAAAAAATTACATATCAGAGTATAAAATCCACAGCGTCTATTGTGTATATTTCGCTTAAGATGCTCCCTTTGTCTGCAGCAATGAGGAATAGTAAAGCGTGAAACCTTTACAAAAATAATTAGATTTCCACTATTATAATTAGATTTTTGATTGTATAAATATTTTAATAACGTTTTCTGACCGCGATGTGTCACAATCTGAAACACAGAGAGAATTAAAAATTACAATTTGAGATTTGCTATTAGAAAAAAATGAGTCAGAAAAACGAAATTGTGGTTTGGCCTTCCAAGTGGCCCTTCGAGGCTCAAGACGACTACTTGCAGTTATACTCTCAAAGTGCAAATTTGCACATGAAACTGCGAAAGGCTTTATCCAAGAAGGAAACTAAAAAAGAGTTCACTCTGGATGACATTGAAATTTGCGCTTTTACAAAGGTGTCATCAGCACATTTCCGATTCACAGGCATCCAAAATAATACCAACGACTTTATTGACATACTGTTTTTAACCCCAACTACTGCCGAAGAACACGATAGTGTCGCGCAAATAGCGGAACATATCGAGAAAAGTCCAAACCTTGTGTATGCAGAGTATTTTGTGGATACAAAGTGGCAGCTTCTACAGGAGTTTAACAAATTCCCTTATACCTATGTCCTATTTTTCAAAACCGGTGCCTTAAGTGAAGATCTCATGACTGAGATCCTCCAAAGAGAGCTTACTGAGGTCACCGATGACGATATGGTGGCAGCGTTTGAAGAATTCTTCAATCAGTCACCTTCAAGCAGAAAAGCGTTGGCTACAAAGTTCCAGGAAGTCATTGAAAAAGGACCTCAGTCGGAAAATATTAAGAAGAATTATCCAAAGCTGGTGGAATTGATTCAAAAATCAAGTGAAGATGGCCAGTACAAGCTGCAACAGGAAACGACTGCTGTTAGTCCAAGTATCTTGAAATTAAAACAACAAATTGTTGAAGAATTAAAGGCAAAGGGGCTTTCTGATGAAGGAAAGCTTCAACTAGCACTTTTACTCGGATTTTTTGGCAAATTTGATAAAACTGAAAAATATTTGAACGAACTATTGGAAAAGAGTGAAGATAAAACTTTGATTAATTATTATCTATATTATTTCGCCACCTTGGCGAACCAGTTTGAGACGAAAGCAAAGTATCTGAAGCAAACTTTGGAAGCCGCCGAGAAATCGTCTTCAAATAAGTTATTCGTTACAACCATTACAGCGATTTCTGACGAAGCTTCCAACAAGAAAACCGAGGCCGCAGCCACTTATGAGTCTCTTGCAGAGAAAGAACAGGACCCACTTCTTAAAGCAATTCATTTGGCTAACTTGGGAAGAATAAACTACGAATTAGGCGCTGAGCAGGGCAAGAACGCTATTACCCAATATAACAAGGCGCTCGAGCTCGTCAGCGAAAAAAATCCAAAGCATGTTTTCCTTCCATTTTTCGCTCTGAAAATTGCTCAAGTCTACACTCAGCTCCACAACTACGCTAAAGCTAAAGGCGTCCTCGAAGATAAAGCAATTAAACTCATCGAATCAATCTATGGCAAGGATAGCTTCGAAATATCTCAACTTTACAAAGAAATCGGAATCTTGTGTGTAAAACTCGAAATGAAACGCACCGCCATCGAATATTTTGACAAAAGTTCCACAATTCTCGAAAAATCACCTGAGTTGTACTACATCAACATCACAGAAAATTTGAACTTCGTCGCCTTGATCCTCAAAGAGGCTGGTGACCGCCAGGGTGCCTTTGTTCAGCTTCAAAAAGGCTTGAAACTGCTGAAGGAATTCGGTGGATTGATCAGTCCTCAGCGAGCTACCCTCCTGAACGGCATGGGTGAACTTCTCACTCATATGGGTGATTTCAACTCTGCCCTTGAGTTGATTGAGAGCGCTTTGGAAATCAATCTTCGCACACCGGAGAAATCCTCGCATGATATTTCAAGGAACTATCTGAATCTCGGACTCTTGTATAAACGAATGGGGCATGATTCAATGGCTAAAGACTTTTTCGAGAGATGCATTGAGATCAAATGCAGCATGAAAGGCGAATCACATTTCGAAGTCGGTGCGCTGTTGAACACACTTGCTGTTCTTCATCGTGACATGGCTGATTTCGAAAGTTCTTTGAGTTACTACCAACGCTCAGTTGATATCTACAAAAAATACGGCGAGCATCACCCTTTGATTGCTCTCTCGTTGAACAATATGGCTGTTATCAACAAAAAATTGGGCAAATTGGACATTGCGTTAGATTTCTACAAGAAGTCACTCGAAATTGCAAAGATAAATGTCGGCGAAGAGCATGCTGATTACGCTATCACATTGAATAACATAGCCGTCGTTTACCTTCAACAGGGTCAGGAAGACCTCGCTCTCAAGACGATGGAGCAATCCTATGCAATTCTCAAAAAAGTTTGCGGTGAGAATCATCCTACAGCACTGAGCATCCAGCAAAATATCGCCTACCTCAAGTCTAAGATAGGAACTAAACCGCAGAGCCAAGGCCAACAAGGAACAGACCCTAAAGAAGAGACCAAGATCCCGTCTCAGGGAGAAATGAAGCTATCGAAGAATCCTTCTTATTACGAAGAGGAGAAAAAGGAATACAGACCACCAAAGGACGACGACGACCTCCCTCCAAACCTCAAGAAAAACCCTTCGAAGCCGGAAACGCAATTAACAAAGCAGCCTTCAAAGTCTGATGAAAAACCAGACCCAGAGTCTGAGCCGCCTGTGGAGAAGGTGCCTGATCCAAAGGACATTGTGATACCCGAGGAGTACCTTCAATGCAAGTCAGAGATCATAAAGTGCATAGAAAAGGTCAAAGAAGTTAGTGAAGAGTTATACCGAACAACGGTCTTAAACCGCAAAGCATTTGATAGCTTTGCTATGGGGTTGATTGACGTGTTGGAAGGATACTACACTTCAGGCACTGAGATCTCAGAAGAAGGCTTGGGTTTCTTACTGGAAAGGTATTCCAAGCACTATATCCAAAAGAATTACGGACAGATTATGCTCGCTCAGATAATGCAACAGCTTCAAAGTGGAAAAATTAGTGTGATTCAATTCGGTGGAGGCGAGCAAGGGGAGCACGAGGGATGTGCCTGTGGCCATCCACACCATCAACATGGTCATGGACATATGAGACGCCCACAGACTGAGCTCGATGCCGATGATTTGCAAGCTATTGAAGAGCTGTCTCAGTTCGGATTTGACAAAGAGAAGGTCAAGAATGCGTACATTCTTTGTGGAAAAGATCAGAATGTCACGATGGACTATCTCTTTGAAATGCAAGAGAACGAGGGAAAAGAATAATGAGTAAAGTTTGTGTGTTTAAGATAGTATTAAAAGATACACAAGCTTTTCTATTAAATCATGGATTTGTCTCTGTTATTAAGAAAGGTAGAGCAAGATTAGGATTTCAGCATTTATCTATCAAATAACTGAATCGACAACGTAAAATTAAGTGAAATTTCAGACAAACTTTTAATTTCCATGAGAATTAATCCAATCTTTTTCATTAGGTACATACATATTTCAGAGGATAGACATCAGAAGCGAAACCTTAGATTCTCACAAAATTTACTTTTACATATTTCGATGAAGCCTCAAAATGACTCAAAGGGTATGGAAAGAAAAGATAGAATGAGAAATAATAACCCCGAGATAAAGGTACTACTGGATTTTACCCACTTGTGATGCTTGCGCTGTACTACTACTCTCCTGACCTTAGCAAAGGAATGACAACAATAGCAGTTGTTGTCTCGAGCGTCTACAAGTAATGAATTTCATGGCTTATATCCAGCAGATTTGGTAGTTTTTCTCAAAGAATTGAAAAAAATGCAAACACATTTCCTTCGTGAATATATATAGCTACAATCTCATATAAAAGTGTGCGCAAAAAAAGAAATTTCCTTTCCGAAACATTTAAGCCGCGCTATCTGGTGTTTGATTCTTTATCAATTGCTGGCTTTGCCCTATCGATCCTTCAGCTTTGAAGATTCTTTCCACAAGATAACTGACATATCCAAGCACTTTTTCAAAATTCTCCTCTGTGCAAGGGATAATCTCCATATCATCGACTCCTAGCTCCACCTTCTTTCTATGGATATCTTCAAGGGTTTTAGAAAACCCGGCTAAATACCCTGCAATCAGCCTCTGGTTTTGATAATAAATCTCCTGCTCTTTCTCCAGTTCTCTATGGGCTTTTTCAACCTCGTTCTCTCTCCGACTCAGCTCTGGTATATCATTCACCTCTCCCTTCGTCACATAATTCATCTGAATCTGTTGCAGCTCTTGCATTTCATCATTCAGCTGCTTTTCCATCGTGTCTCGCTCAGCTTCAGCCTCCTCGATCTTAAACTTCAAATTCTCGTTCTTTTCAAGCAGCTCATGCCATTGTCTCAGTATATCCTCTTTATTATTCGACTGTTTTGTCCTTTGCATTATAAACGACACCCGCTCCTTCATTTCTTCTATTTGTTTCTTAGTATCTATTATCTCTTGAGTTAGTCTCTCAACCAGTTCATTTTCTTGTTTATTCAGCTCCTTTTCCTCTTCCTTTTTCTTCTGCTTGATATATTCTTCACGCTGGTCTTTGAAATGCTGTTCAATGACAATATTATTCTCAGCATCATTATTCTCTTTAATCTGCCTCAACAGATCATTCTCTCGCACTTTACTTAATTTTTGCAGAGATCGTAGATTGCCATACATAGTCCCGACATTGATCATTGTATTCTCAATCTGAGCAGTGTCTTTTTTAATTTCATTGACCGTAATTTGGAGTCCTAACTCGATTTTTGGGAGATTTTCGTATTTTTTGTTAAACCGCTGCTTCATCAAATCAGCATGAGCCTTTCGTTCCTTCAGCATGCTTTCGAGTATCTCATAATGCATCTCATCTTGCTCAACCTGCTGCTTTGCGATTTCGATTTCATTGTTTAATTGAGCTACCTTATCGTGAAGATCCTGGTTGTTATTGAAAAGAGAAAGCGATTTTAAATATTCTTGCAAATCCCGCATCTCTTTTTCTTTCTTTTTCCTCTCATGCACGAGATGATCATACATTTTATACCCTTCGCCCAAATCCACCCACATTGCATCAGCCACAGCTTCCGATTTTTTATTCCCATCAATGAGTCTAATCGCTTCGATCAGTGATTCATTACCATCAGGATCCTCAAAATCTTTGTCACAATAGTCCGGGAAATTGATTTTGTTTTTAGATTTGGTGCTTGGTCGAGAGTTTGAATTGCCTATTGGGACGCTTGTTGGCGAAAAAATATTCACCTGACTTCTTCTCGCCTGCATATGGCTGCTGTGAGGATTAGATAACAGCAGCGATTTTTGAAACTTTTCGTTCAGTCTATGTAGTTTGTCCACCGTTTTATCGACTCTATTCATGATGCTGTTGAACTCAGGCGTAACTTTTGCATATGATCTCCTTCGTTTTTTCTCATATTCTTCGTTTTCTTCCTCATTTTGGTTTTTCGGAGGTGGAAAAGGAATATTTAGGTCCGTTAAAAATGTCTTCATCGATGTTCGCATGATTTGCGCGTGAGATTTTGTCCTTGGAAATTTTGAGGCAAGAAAATCCTTGGAAGTTTCTCCAAATTTGGTCGTGCGACTTTCCATTCCTTTTGAAGTTTGTGTCCAGCTTTTTAACGTCATTCTTGGATCAACTGGGTCTGTTTGAATTTCATATTTTCCTTTCATTGAGTTTGGGCTTTTGATCGTTCTTATCTTACAGTTTCACTCCGCTAAATAAAACTCATACGAGTTTATTGTAAGTAAAACACTATGAAAAATTTATAAAAACAGAATCTCGAACTGTCCTTGTTAATGTGATCTGCTATGGATCATATGAGAGATTTTGAGGTCATCGATGAGGAAATTGAACACTCAATACTGTTTGGATATTAGTAAACTCTATCAATTTGGCAAAAGGTAAAAGCTCTCTATTTTTCAACGCACAATGTAAATGCTAAATTCCTCCAACAAGAACATCTGGTTGTTGAAAATTTGCTTTGTTTGTAATCACAATTCAATCAAATTGGCTAACTTTACTAATACAAACCGCATTCAAAAAAGTATGAAAAGATGAAATCAGAGACTCTACTTATACGCTTTCTTAATATCAGCAACAATTTGGCTAATTTCTCCTTTCTTTTCCTCAGAGAATTTCTCATTGGCATTTTCATCAAGAGTCTGAATAAATCCAGCTATATTTTGTTTTTCAGATTTGCTTAAGAATCCAAGCACGTTGAACGAGAAGCCCGAAATACTTGTTAAATCTGCAAATTTTCAAGCACATTAGTTAATGAAAAATCCAATTGGGTTACTTTTTAAAAATCTGAGCATGAATTCCAAATCCTCGTCATTTGCCTCTTTGTCACTAAGAATAGCACTGAAGATATTGACCATTTTGATTAAATATTGCGCATCAAATTCGACGGAAAAAATCTTTGGGTATTTATCCACAGGGATCTGCTTCATATACCTTTCAGACTTGTTAGCCAGGCTATTCATTCATTCAATTTTACTCCAATGCATCACGTTGAGCTTTAATAGTGTCAGATTTCTCTTGTTTTTCGCCTCTCTCCCCCAAGCATAGTTCAAAAGCTTTTCTGAATTCTCGAAAGTTGGCCGGGATTTGGAAATCGTTTTGAATTCCACTTGCCACTGCTAATTGTTTGATTTTTTGCGCGAGCTCTTCCTCTTCAGTTTTCTCGCCATCCTTCTTGACACCAGCAATCGAGGCTTCGAAGTTGATAACCGCTATTTTGGAGCGCTTTTAGAAGACGGTCGATATTCTAGATCTTACTTCGTGCATTTTGATTGTTCAAAAAATCAGCCAAGTCTGAAGTTTTCATTGGTTTGATATTCGCACCCAATACCATCTGTCTGAAGTTATCATAGTCCATATCTAGAGAAGAACGAATTGTTTGAGATAAAAGCAACTTTAGAATATTGTCTACGCTGTGCGACTGCTCTCTTCTTTGCATTGTCCACGTTTGCTCTAGAATTCTCATAACTGATGGACTCGATGAGATCTTGCTTCATATCATTGCAGGTTTGATTGATCTTCGCGATAGTGAGCTTTTCTTCTTTTTTCTTGTACATTTATTTTCAAAAGTTTGAAGTTTCGATCAGAATAAAATGTTATTATGAGTTTATAGATCGGTTTTATTTCTTATTGAGCGCAACAAAAATTTTTGGCTCTTTGGCTCATAGTTGCTCTAAGCCGATGAGAGTTCATATCAGGTGTAAAAGACAAGCAAGTGTGTCGTAATAAGTATTACTTCATGCTAACCTCTAAAGTGTACCGTAAAATTCTTGTAATTAACCAAAAATTGGTAGGAACTCTCTGTAGTATCCACTAAGCTATGGGATAGAAAGTTTTTTGGATGCATCAACAGCATTTCTGTTTGATAACAAGCAGCAATCCACTGAAGCGCATTCGCGCGATTATAGACATAATTCAGATTACATCAACCGCACTTGGAACAACTTGCTAATCTATTGAATGGACATTCCTAACTATCATTTCTACTTGGACTCTTTCACTTCTTCATTAGCCTCAGCCTTAGCTTCAGGCTTTTCCTCTTTGACTTCAGAAGTAGCGGTTGTTTCGTTTTCTTTTGCTGATTCTGAGTTAGGTTTGCCTTTCTCAGTTGTAGGTTCTCTTTCAGTGGTCACTTCTTTTTCTTTTGATTCCTCCGTATTAATTTGAGGCTTTATCGTTGGCAAATTTTCTTCAGAAAAATCAGTTTTCTCCTCTTTTGATTGCTTTTGAGCCTCAAGCTGAGCCTCAATAATTGCATATTCCTTTTGTGTTCTTGCATCGTAAACATAAATTTTGCCGTCGTCGTCTGCAGAAATAATCTCTCCGGATCTAAATAAGTAAATAAAAGTATTAATTTCAGGCGCCTCATGGTGAGTTATCGTACGGGAGAATCTTGAAATCTTGAATGCAAGAGGCATGGCAATGGACCTTTGCAACAGGATCCGAGAGTCTGTGATCGAATAAGAACATTCTTCCATCAATAGAAGAGGTGACAAATAAGTTTTTGTCTTTGTGGTGGTCCAATCTGTTCAACCCGATCTAATCTGGGTGAGAAAGATGCATAGAGGAATCAACTTTACATCCATATTCCATTTTTCTTTAAGGGTGAATTTGTTTACGTCAAAAATTCTCACATGTCCATCAAGAGAGCAGGTTCCAATCACTTCAAAGCTAATGCGAAAAGACATTCAGATGCTAGTTATGGCACGTTTATCTTACTTTGCAGGGAATACTAATCCTTCGACACTATCTCCATGTGCTGCGGTTCTTGCAAGACTCTGAGAGAAACAGGCAAATTATAATTATATGCAAGCGACTCTATTGTACTTTTCCAGTCGTAATGTTGGAAACACAGACGGTTTTGTCAGCGGAGCCAGTTGCAATAAGATTTCCAGCTGCATTAAAAGCATAGCAGTTAATTGGTCCTTCATGGAATCCATGCCCTGTTTATTTCAAAGGAATTATACCAACTGATTGTTTTTCATTAGCTACCTTTGATATTATGAACGCATTCTGCTGTCTTTGGATTCCAAATTCTTAACGTGCAGTCTTCTGCGGCTGAGAAGATTTGTTTGCCATCAGGTGTGAAACCGCCACATGTCACACCTCCAGTGTGTCCCTGGAAAACGTTCAGAAACTCTCCGTTATTGCCGTTCCAAAGCCAGACGCTATTGTCTGATGATCCAGCCACTATGACGTTTCCTTTGCTATGCCATTCAAGGAACTAACCAAGCTCGTTTTTAATTCTCTGCATTAACAAGCAACTATTTACCGATATATCTTGCGTTGGACCATCAAGGTTAAATTTCTTTTGCCCGGTCGTGTAGTCCCAGACGATGATTTCTCCATCTAAAGCAGCTGTTGCGATGTATTTCCCATCAAAATTGAATCCAAGCTTATCCACAGTGTCATTATGGCCAACCAAAGTATTCAGCACAGGATTTTCCAGGTTATCAAAGGTCCAAACAACAGCGATATCGTCACCTCCTCCAGATGCAAAAAGAGACTTCTTTGCACCGCATAATGCCAGTGAATAGACGCTATCTAATCAGAAATGTCAGAAATCATCGTTGAAACTATAGTATAAGACTGTACCTTTATGGTAGTTGAACTTGAGCTTTGGTTGGTCGGTAGGAACTGATCTAACATCTTCTGACACGCTCTCTTAATTAATACATTTGATGAGAATGAAATCATTCGATGAAATGGTAAACCTCCATTCTTGCTCTCTTCGTTCTCGTCGTCTTCATTGAAAATTTCATCCTCAACTTTGTTTATCTCTTCATCCTCGATAAATATGATCTCATCATCATCGAGTTGTGACCGAACATCAGTCCAGTTAGAGTCGGTTTCGAAATTCTCTTGGTTCTGTGAAAGGTTATGTCACGGGCGAGGTGAGGAAAGTACCTGGTCGTCTGTTGGAGGGTTGGTTCCGTTGTTATTGGTATTGTCGTTCATTTGCAAATTTGGCAATTTAAATTTATTTCGCGAAAAGTGATTCGTCGAATGTTTGAAAGAAGTTTAATTAGCTTTTTGTTTTTTTGTTGCAGAGCTTGATTCCTGAAGCGAGGCAGCCGAAATGAAAAAATTGAACTTTCGAATCACGATTAGCGAACAACTGATATTTTGTTGATTGATAATGTGATTTTAAACTGAAATCTAAAGGTATTCAATGGAGTTTTCCTTAAGAAGAATTGGCAATCGAGTTATCGTCAGTAAAGCTCCTTATTTAAGAGAGCACTACTGAATAAACTTTTTATTGATTTAGTTACCAAATCATAATTAAACTGCTAATGGTAGTTTTGAAGAGGAAAAGCATGAGTTTGGTAAACTGTGAAATCTTTGGTATGAACTTCACGAAATAGAATAACGCGGTGGATTGTTCTACTTCTGAATTCCGACCATAGCTCAGTTGGTAGAGCGTTGGACTGTAGAGTTATGTGGTAATCCAAGGGTCGCTGGTTCGAATCCGGCTGGTCGGATTTTTTTTTCTTCTTCTTTGGGATTAATTATTGATTCATCGATAAGAAAGAATATAGGAGCATCATGTCTAAAGAAAGACTGAATTCTCGCGTTGCTGGAGAACCGATCTGACTTAGGTAAAGAAAATTGTTGGGCATGGGGGAATTTTGATATCATTTAGAAATATTCCTCAGCAATACCAAACAACATACCAAAAAAAAGTATTTCGTTTGGTATCTATGAATCAGGGTGGGTCTCAATGTTGATCTTTAATCAAGCAAGAGAAGCTCTTACATTCTCCATGACTGCTTGCAAAAGGGTGATAGTACTGAATTGGCTATCGAATATGTGAGTATAGAGAATCAATAAAAAAAGGGCCGTTCCAGGAATCGAACCTGGGCCGCTCACTTCCAAAGAGAGCATCCTTCCACTAGAACAAACAGCCTTTTATATTCTCATTTGATTTCATCTGAGGGATTCTCTTCGAAAAGCTCCGATGTATGAATGTTTTTCTCAATGTGTACTTTTCGTGGATTATTGATTAACTGAGGTGCATTTTTGAACCAGCATAATAAGTTATCCCAAGTGATTGTTTGAAAAGAAATTGCTACCAGTAAGGTATAAGAGGTGTCCAAGAAACTACTTATTCAAATTGATGAAAATCATAAAGTTTTATGGAAATGAAGATTTAAATACAAACCAAACAGAGATTGTTGAAGTTAGCAATGTTTCACGCTTATCGATTAAATTAACGACATTCATTTCTTTTATAACTTATCGAACCAGAGATATCTTTCTATTTAAGAATAAAAAAATTGGCCGTTCCAGGAATCGAACCTGGGCCGCTCGCTTCCGAAGAGAGCATCCTTCCACTAGAACAAACAGCCTTTTATATTCTCATTTGTTTTAATCTGAGGGATTCTCATTGAAATTAGAAAAATCAGTCTGATTCTCTAACCTTGTTTGACGATCTAAACATTTGTTAAAGTTACTATTTTCAACCAAAGTCGCGCACTAAGGATCTATTTGAGATATAAAAAGCTGTTTGTTCTAGTGGAAGGATGCTCTCTTTGGAAGTGAGCGGCCCAGATTCGATTCCTGGAACGGCCCATTTTTTATTAGAAGTAGTAGACAACAATGATTCTGAACAACACACAGCTTTTTGTAATTTGTTATTTTCAAGTTGGCCACATAATGTTCACAGCGATCAACAACAAAAACCTGGCTAGACTTCTAGTAAGAACTTGTTAATATTATGTATGGTCTGAGCTTGATCTTCCAATTTTATATAAGCTCTAAGCAATGAAATTATCTCGTAGATAAGCATCAGACAGGAAATAAACTTTTGTCTAAAGAAAAAGAATAGTTGATTGGATTTTTTCAAATAAAAAGGGCCGTTCCAGGAATCGAACCTGGGCCGCTCACTTCCAAAGAGAGCATCCTTCCACTAGAACAAACAGCCT
>ENA-UOTX01000895-UOTX01000895.1-compost-metagenome-genome-assembly--contig:-NODE-895-length-27479-cov-14.467703_pt1 | contig 27479 bp, 13 predicted proteins | sample MGYA00238143_ERZ746982 | MGnify/ENA primary metagenome ERZ746982 (study PRJEB28758, sample SAMN06268862) | compost metagenome | isolation source: single cell | place: USA: California, Emeryville, Joint... | reverse complement strand
GAGGATATTTCAAGTAAATTAATAAATTTCAAAGCATTGACATCTTTTGCTTCTCTCTTTCGAATGCTTCTAACTCATAATAACAATTCCAAAAATTCTTCTAGACTGTTTCATTCTCTTGATTCTTCCCTCGACTTTTTTTCAAAATAATTTAACCAAAACAGGCAGTTCCATTTTACAGCAACAACCACAAAAGAAAAAAAAAGTGATAATACAAAATAGAAATAACAACGGATTTTCATAGATACAAATTATAACTTCTCAACATTTTTGTTAAAAGCACGAGTCATCTAACAGCCCCATATATCCCTCGTTATTCTCTCCAAGGCTTAGATCCATCACTTTTGAAAATTCATTTTCTGGGCTAATGATAAATTCCGGTTCAAATCCATCCCTATTCACCTTTTTAAATCTCTTCTGTATCTTTTCGAGATCGAAATAATTATTAGGTATGACGTGCTCATCTAAAAACTCGATAATGAACCTCCGCACGCGAAGCATTCGACTCCTAAGCAATGCATAGAGAATTTCCGAGGCATCTCTGAGCATTTTTCTCATAAAATTTGATCTCTCCGTCAATATTTGGTCCAGTTGTGGTGCAGGGTTAGCTTCAATAAACCATAGGTCCAAGTTCTGATCCATCATGAAATCAAATCCCATCAATCGAAATATCCCACTCCTCTCCTCTAGGTCAGGCTGGAACATTCTCACAATGTGCGCAATATGTCTCTTGAATTGTGTTCTGAGATCTTGTAAAAATTCTTTCTTGTCGGTGATTCTTCCCTATGATATGGACAACTGTGTGAACCAGGACTCAGCAAGCGTCTTTACCTTTTTGAGTAGATCATCAGCAAACATATCGAAAGTCGACATTTGCTTCTTAAATAACTCTAATTTTTCTTCTGGACTGCTTGCTTGCTTAATTAGCGAATCGGAGATGTGTGTGTTTGTCAAGTGCTGCGCTCTCTAGTTCGTGAAATATCACATGAATAAGTGCTCTTAAGACAAGATTTACATCGTTGCTATTAGGATCGTATTCGTATAGCGAAACTCTTAAAAATCCATCATGATAAAACGCAATTATCGGATTTGTTGACGCTATCAAAACGTAGACTCGAAAATCGAATTTATTATTATCGTAAATGGTTAGTGTGTTTGAGATATATCTTTGAATAATGAGACTGTTGTTTCTCATGTCTTCACAAGCTGCGCCATTTTGGTATTCTTGTATCAATTTGTCTTCAAGACTCTGGTCCAATAATAGTACTCCAGTGCCTTGATGGACGCCCTTGCCAATTTTGTATAGAAATTGCAGTGGACTTGCTTTTTTTGCATAATAGTACTCTTCGGAAGAAATGTACTCAAAGAAACTCTTGCAATCATTGACGTCTAATTTAAGAATAAAAAAGAAAAAGAGGTATATCACTCTCGAAAGACGGCTCTACCTCTAAGACGGTAAGAAGCAGGGATAAATGTATCTGCATCAAAGCAGCTTTTCGGGAGATTTTTCTTTTGATATTTGCTGGAAAAAAAAAAGTTATGAAGGAGAGTAAGGAAGTGAATCGCTACCGAAGCAACCTCATAAAACCATCTTTACTCGTGGAAGACCATGCTCCTGGGATATGGTTATATTCTTGAGAAACACCTAATATAATATTAGTGTTTGTCCAAAAAATTTTCTTACAGGGAACATCCACTCCAATTTCTATCAACGAAGTAAATTTGTTGAGTCTGTCAAAAAACAATGTGGCTTTTGGGTTTATATATGAACGTGTCCCAAAAACTTGCTTATCAAACACTATCTTTTTAAAGACTCTGCTTGAGATCCGAGACATCAAGTTATTGACCAAATCTAGCAAGAAATTAGGAAAGGTTGGGTTTGATTATTCACTGCTGGTGCTGGTGCTCCAAATGTTATATTCTTGGAAAAGATTTGATGGAAGAAGGAGATTTAGTACATCTACTTTGTCACAATAATGAGGATCTTTCTCAAAATGCAACTTCTGAACTTCAGTTCCATTGATGTCAGTAGGTTCGCCATATGCATTTAAAATGCGGAATATATTCATTTTTTGGGCAAGTTTTGAATATAATTCATCCATTTCAGGTTCATCTCTTAGTTTTAGAGCGAATTTCTCAAGTGCATCTTTGTCTTGAAAGAAGTTGCGTTCATCTGGGGGTAAAAATCGCAATATTCCTTCAGAGATTTCCTCCATACGCAATGAAGCCGGATGCGATGACAGCTTTGATAACGGTCGGAGTGAAAATATGAGAGAGAGAGGATCTTCGTCGAAAGATCCGCTGTCTAACATAGTAGAATCTGCTTTCATAAGAGAGTGCTTAATCTCAGTTGCAAGTGAGTGTTGATAATTACTTTCAATATCACTAATTTCAAGATTAGGTACATCATTTGTCTCTAGAAAATTGATTTGATTTCGTTAACTCTTCATAGAGCTTACCTGAATACATTTGTAAAAACTCTTGGTAGCATGATGAAACTGCTACAACGCAGATAAGCAAAAAGTATCGGCAAAGTTGCATTGTGTTTGTTATTTCCTAATATATCTCTTTCTGGTATTTCACACCGCTAACAAAAATTAAAAAATAAAATCTAATTGTTTTTAATAACCGTTTTCCTCGTTCCGTTTTCAGTTGAGGATATACTATGTAATAACTTGAGAATTTAACCTGAAGTTAGGTTCAGGACCCTCAAAATATTTCGATACATACAAACTACGCATCATCGATTTGTTTGATAAATCCAATCAAGAGTAGGAAGAGTCTGAATCGTTGACTAGTTAATTCTCTTTGCCGATCTTATCAAATCGAAGAACAAAGGGGATTGGTTGATAGAAAAAATTAACATGGCTTAGTTAAACCGAAAATTTAATAACCTCATGAACTCAGAAAACGGAAAAAAAAAGCATCTTGTATTTAAACCTAGAAAATAATGCATTTGCATCCTTTTTTCTTAGCGGTCTTCTGATTATTTTTGTTTTGTGCCATAGCATTATTTTCTGGCGGGGTGGAATTGTTGAGAGGCTGCTGAGATTGCTGCAACTGCGGTTGTATTTGTGATGGTTGTAGCACTTGCTGCTGAGACGGATTCGCAAGCGCAGCTTGCTCTAGTTGTGTTAAATTTGTTAAACTCGCTGAATACTGCTCTAATAACTGAGGGTTGCTCCCCAAAAAACCTCCACCATCTTCCAAAGTAAACCCATTATTGATATAAATATATGAGGAGCACCGTTCTGAGAGAGCGCCCTGCCAAGCGATCTCTGGTATCTTTGATTTGAGAAGCGAAATATCTTGCTGTTGAGTCGAGTAATACTCAATTGCTTTTGAGATGATGGTAGTATAGATATTCTCATCCACTTCGGATGCGCGTATGGCTGAAACCAGTTTGAACATAAGAATCCGTTCTTGCATTATATTTGCAAAGGTAATGTCACTTGAATGGAAAAGAACTGATTCTGAATATATATCTTCTAATATACCTCTACTTGCTAAGAAAGACTTACGCACAGTATTTCCAATTTCATGCCCTTGTTTAGCATAATACAATGAGATTTGCAGCCATTTATCAATATCATTAAACGCTTCTTTCTTAGCTTCACGCTCAGCACGGACCTGAGGGACCAGATTCCCTTTCAGTTGGATCAAAATAAGATCTTGGAGAGCTAATAGAGTTTCTCGAGACAATCTTTTTTCTTGAGTCTGCTCTTGAATTGCCTTTTCGATAATTCGAGCTTCGTTGGCTGCTACTGTTGTTCCCAAGGCCGAAATATAATTATTGTGGTCTGATGACAGTTGAGATTTTGTGTTTTGGTCTTGGTTCGTAGCAGGAATACCCGAATTCTGCATCTGGTTCGAGTTATGCATATTATTATTCATTATTCTCTTATTTTTTGTTATCTCTGGACTAACAAAGCTGATAAATAAAATCAACGGAAACCTTTACAACTTATTTTCTGAATTTCTCAATGAAATTAATGCAAAAAAATATCTTTTCTATTTCAGAAGCTAAATGACAGCACATCATTCAAATTCCATTCCGAATATAACTCAATAGAACATTGCTTTAAATTTCATGAAATTGTCAAACGCACTAAATGTTAAAAATCACAGTTCGTCATTTCAACTCTCATAGCAATCTGTCTAAAAATAATTTTGGATCATAGAATGAAACTCCAATAGGTTTTCCATCATATTTATGCCCCTATTTGATTGATTGTAATCTTATCAGCGCCACCTGATCAATAAAGATAATTTTTACCTCTATCGCTCTTTTGGCAAGAGCAGCGGCCTGAGTATCTTCATATTCTATGTAGCATGTGCCAATTGATTCTATATCATAGCCATCCTTCCTTCTTGGGATAATCATAGATCTTATCTTCCCACACTTGGTTGCTTCTTGCTTAATATCTTCATAAACAAATCTGTACTCTTCATCTTTCTCTATCTCTGTTGGATCTATCATATTCTCCAGACGCAACACATTTGTAGCTGTACAAATGCTGTTAAAAATGCTGCATTTCAGAAAGGGGCAAATTACCTTTCTCCTCTTCTTTCGGTTTAGTCCCATTTGCGGAAAAGGCAGACTATGATGTAAATTCGTAGGTTCAAAATCCATAAATTTTTTTTGTTACCTGAGGCTGTTGCTGAGAGTATTGCATTTGATTGTTGCTCTGAGGATTAGAAAATTGGAATGCAGGATTAGACAGATGAGGATTAAAAGGAGGTTGGGAAGAATAGTTAGGAAAAACATTATTTTGTGCGGGGTTTTGAAAATTCTTGTTTGGGTATTCTAAATTACTCTTGGCTAGATTATTGGAAGTAAAAAATGCAGAGGAGCTCACAGAAGAAACAGTTTGAGGTTGATTAACACTCCTTTTGCAAGAAATAAGCCTATTGGAAATCACAGCTCCGTTCAATTTTTGGATGCATCTTTCTGTTTCTTCATCCGTTGTAAATTGGCAGAAAGCTTTTCCTGTTGAATAGTTAGATCCTTTGTCCTTCATTAAATGAAACGATTTGAGATTGCTAATAAGAGTAAAAAGGGTATAAATTTATATATTCCTTGATTTTATACCCGATCTGAAAGAGCAGATCCGTCACCTTTTCATCATCCATCTCCGGAGGTAAGCCCGTTATATAGAGTTTGTTAGGCCCATCCTCAACAACAGTAGAAACAAATGGATTACTCAGCTTGGACAAGTCCAACTTCGGAACAGGACGCGTGCCTTCAGCTCGTTGGAAAGATTCAAATTCTTTTGGTCTTCTGAAACGTAAAATTTTTCCTTTCTATAAATTTAAGTGTCAAAAACCTTATTGCATTTTTTAAAGATGTCAGAAATTACCCAAACGATACCATCGAGTTGCATGCAGGCGTTTGTCTCCTCGATGGAGCGCATTTCTAAAAAAATATAGCGTTTTGCTAGTTCTAACTTGGTGGATATGATCTAAAATCGATAATTAGATCTGCATAGGTCATTTAGGAACTTACTGGATTTCCCTTCTCAATAAGACCTCCTGCGTTTCGCATGCAGTCATAGACAAAGTTAACCACCTCATCTTCAGTTACTATTTCAGGAAGGTTTCCAAGATAAACACGACTTGGATTGAGTTAATTATGATGCTCAAAAATTGAAAATTACCGAGCGTGTCGAAAGCCAACTTGGTGCTCTGGCTTGACAAACATAATTGGTTTTGAGGTATTTTGAAAAGGTTGCAAATTGTAAGCGGTTGGGTTTGGATTATCATAATTCGAAGTTTTCAACAGAGATGCAACTGTCAACGGTGCATTCGGATCATTTACTGTAGTGGACTGAGGACCCTCGCTAAATTGCGTTTGTGGCAAAGAAGATGGTTGTGTTGAAGGTGTTGGTCCGAATTTTGATTTTTGTTTGCGGTTGATTCGATATGAACGAGAGCTTGAGCTACTTCTAGAGCTGCTCGAGCTAGAGCTAGAGCTGGAAGAGCTTCTATGTCGAGACCGAGAACTCGACCTTGATTGTGACCGAGATCTTGATCTTCTTGATTTTTTGGAATGGCGGGTCTTTTTACTTTTTGTTTTCTTTTCTTTCTCCTTTTTTCGTTGACTGACTTTTTTTATCGCATAGTCAGCATCATCTTTATGAAAAATCATGGTGAATAAGAGTCCTGCAAAACAGATTTTGTTACTCGGAGAGAGTTCCATGATAGAAGAATGTAATTTATTGCGCTTTTATTTTCTGTATTCAGAGTAGAAATCCTTTCAACACCGCTAAAATTTTTATTGAAAGAAATAGGATTATCTGTGACTCCGGCAGGACTTTATTCCCTGTGCCAAAAAAATGACTGGAAGTTTGTTCATCCCATACAACAATATTTGCAAATGCCCGTTGTAAGCAAGGCCAGCTAACAAGAAAATTCACGAATCTTCCGATAAATCCAAGAAACATGATCTATCAATATATTTTTCTTATGCTAATCATGCTAAACTGAGGTAATGTAAGTTTTGAATTCATGAAATCAGCTGGAATCAAGATCAACTTCACCGACCAAAGCCAAAAAGTCCCATCAACTGGTTCCCCTTCAATGAAGCAACTATAAAATTTCCACCAATTTCATTGAAGTCATGGAATTTTCGAATTACAAGCAATTCTTCTCTATGGGATCAGTGAATTTTAAAGCTATTTCTTCTTTCTCTCTCTCTTAAATGCTGATCGTTTCAGATAACTTCACATGAGGGGATGAAGTGAATCTGCCTCCATGTGCTAAAAATGGCCTCTGAGGTAAATCTTAGCAGGTTTTTTTCCTAACTTTGGTTTTTAATTATTCAAGGCTTTTCTAATTATAAATTTTATCAAGCTAACAAAACTTATGCTTGCAGAGCAAATACTGGCAGATGCCGACTACGAAAGAAAGATCATCCCTAAGATGATCCTCGATACAAACTCGCTTTATAACTTTTGGAATTGAATAAGCTTTTCGAAATATTACAAACATAACTTTGAAATAGAACTAAAAAGCACCCTCTCTTTCAGAGAGGAGATAATTCGTTCGAGATTTTAATTAGACAAAAATAATCAGTAAAAAGTCATAGGAATCACTAAAAGTTGATCTTTGATATACCCATAATTGCCTCTCAACTAATGATGGAACCCACGTTATTCACAACAAGAATATCGCTTGAACTGGCAACTTCATGCCCAAATCAAACCTCTAAATAAAGATATGATTGATATTAATAAGAGAGCAATTATTGTAGAATATCATATAATTAGTAGAGCTATAATCCATATTAAGATTCGGAATCAGATACTGACTTTTCAAGCTAGCTAGCTAGTGAGTTCTTTTCATTGCTATTAAATAAAATAATGTTTGCAAAGCGGACCCATAATTGCTGTGAAACACTTCATTACTGTACTATTATTTTCAACCCTTCCTGCATATAAAATAAAACAAACGCACAAACGCATTTAATTAAAGTTGTCGGAGTTATGAAAGTATAAAATAGCATTCTTGTCATTAAAAAAAAGATAAAAATCAAATAAGAGCATCTGAATTGAAAAATCATTTGCAATAATTCAATCAGCGCTCATGACAAACTTCCGTGTCATAATTGTAGCACGAACGGGCACTGATTTGAGAAATTTTGAAAGTTGATAATAAAATGTCAGAATAATTGCAGAACAAACTGGTTCTGATTTAAGAAATTTTGTCAGTTGATAATTGGTGTAGTTTCAACGTTGAGGGTGCATAAACTTGAGGCAAATTAAACTGACGATCTGATTATAATGTTCAATAAAATTTCACTGAAACTTTTTTTGGTAGAATCACTGATAAAATTTATTCCTTTTGCAGTTGCTCTTTGGATCAAACTATAATAGATATAACGATCGAACTTGAAACATTCACAACATGGCAGGCTTATTACGATTACTATCCTATGCTGACGCCTTCGGGAGGGAAGTCAGGCTCAGTGTGGGAAACACTGACTCTGTGAAAACATGGTTTGGAGGTATCCTCACCATTGCTGCTGTAGGTGCAACTCTTGCTCTTGCTATGAACACCATTACGAGCTATTTATTCCATCAGAGCCCTTTGCTGCAGTTCGACTATGATTATTACCCTGATCCGGGATACCTCGATCTCAACTCTTCCAATTTCTTATTTTCAATAACGGATCAAGATAGCGATTTTAACTTGAGCTCTGCAATTTTGAGCTTTAATCTATATTGGGTTGTATACCAGAGAAACTCGAATGGAAGTATGACTCGAACATGGAACCCAGTTCCTCTTGTGAAATGTACTCGAGAGTACTGGGAGGGATTTGAATACGACTACGAAGCCCAAAATATGGCAAATCGATTGTGTCCATCCACTGATTTATACAATATTTCAGGAACCTTCTTGTCTGAAGAGTACAGATTCCTTTTAATTCAGGTGATAAAGTGTCAAAATCGAACTGACCAGCCTGACATTATCTGCAAACCGAAAGATGAATTAGACACTATACTCCCTTCAAAAGATATCACAATATCATTTATGTATACTGACAATATTTTCAACCTAAACGACTGGGAGAATCCAGTTAAACGATTTGTAACCAACTTACACTGGGATATTGCTCCTGAAGTCCTCTCTAAAAAAACCGATGTGTTCGTTTCTCAGTATGACATAATTACGGATGACAACTATTTATTCAATGACTGGGGAACGAGAAACCACTCAACTTATCAAATTAATGGTGCCGAACGAGCTCAAAATTACGCACCACAGGGTCCGACTTCAGATGGAGAAATCTATCTGAATATTTACTTAAGGAAGGGTAATACCTTCACAACTGTGACGAGACAATTCCTAAAGATAAGTGAGGTTTTCGAAAGTGTCGGAGGTCTTGCAGGATTCTTCTTTGCTATCTTGGGTTTGATAGCCTTTGTGTACAACAGCAAGGTGTTCGAGGTGAAAATGGCGAATTTGCTTTATGAGTTTGACAAAAGTTACGACAAGAAAGATCCTCCAAAAACTTCAAAAACAACTAGCCTTAGCCATCAAGACAGCCGAAGCTTTATGAGTGGTGTTAGCTCTGTGGGTACCAAGCGCCCTAAAAGTGTGGCAAATCCTTTTCAGACTGCTCCTCAGAAGAAAAAACGTTGCAAATGTTTGAAAAGAGATGTAAAGAAGCAATCTCTGCAAACCGAGACCACTGATTTAAAAAATCCAGTCAGTTTAAGTCCTACTCCCATCAACCCTGATGTATCTGGCTCATCTAAAAAGACTACATCAGAGAGAATGAAACTGTACTTACGTTCATTCCAAAACTACTCAAAAGGGTTAGGAAAAAAGATGACTTATACATTCTTCGATTTTCTCATAGGCATATTCAGTTGCGGGAGAAGGAAGAAAGATAAGCTTATAGCATTAGCTGCTGAACGCATCCAAGACGATACTGATATAACACATATTCTTAAGAGGATCCAAGAGCTCGAGAAGCTTAAGCAGGTTTTCTTTGACGAACATCAAAGAAGAATATTCTCATATTCTCGTCCTCCGCTTATCTCGCTTGATGCAGAAGATCCAATTCTGCAGGATATTTCTCCTCCAAAACAAGATTTGAAAAAAGGAAGGTCGTCTTTGAAGAATTCGTTTTTAGCATTTGCGAAAAGGAGGAAAGGCCTCTTACAAAAGGATCCCATGGAGGATCTCGATACAATGAACAAGTTTGCTTTTGTTTTTGATAGTTACCGCAAGATCCGAAAAACAAACGGACGTATAGACAAGGAATTAATACGCCTCATGGATTTTGAGATGGAGCAAGTCCTTTATAATCTAGACTTCGAATTGAAGCTTGACAATGCATTTAATCGAGAATATTTCAATCTCTTGGCTGTTAAAGTTTTCGAAGATCTGCTCTTCAAGGCTAAGAGAAAAAGAAAGATGATGACTAAAGAAGATGCTGCCAATATCATTGCAAGAAAGTGGCTATCTGTAAAAAAAAAAAGGAAAGTGAGAGACATTCGAAAAGTGACCAGGATAAAAACAATGATAGGGCAAGCTGGGGGAGGGGCTAGAAAAATTCTATCAAGTATGCGACAACCACAACCACAGAAGGAAGAAATAAGTAGTTTTGATCGAGAAATGAATGATGTTGAAGTACAGTTTGATGAACACGAGGAGTTTGGCGGAATGGGCAGTAATAGGTCCGAAGAATTTGAAGATGACGAGATCTTAAATGATTTATACGATTACAATGAGGATATAGGAGACATTCATACGCCAGTTCTAACCAATAGGCACAAGCACCGACTAGTACAGTTAGCCCAGTCATCGCAACTGTCTTCGATTCGTAAGAAAGTAGAAGACTCATCAAAGATTATTATGGACACGTCAAAATTCAATACTGCTAGGGACCAAGACGAGGTAAGATCTGGCCTATCGTATTTCATTAAAATTCCTGAAAAAAGTGATAATACCTCAAAAGATACATAATTCCTCGTTGAAACCTGATCTACGGATTTTTTCACAAATTATATCACCTATAGATATTTAGAAATGGAGGCTAGGCCTCATTTATGTTTGAGAAGAGAATGATTTAATGAGCTAATTAGCAGGAATTTATGCATAGTAGAAAATTTAAAAAACTGCTAGCTGTAAGCTTATCTTTTAATGTCTTCTCTGTTATTTGATGATTTTTCTTAAGCGTTCATTCTACAGCAAACTGTGAATAGAATCCAATCAGTGATTATTTAGAATTGGAGGAGCAGCAGACATAGATGACGGCATTACTTTATTTGAAAGTGTTTATATTGTTGCACAGCAGCAAAGCCAATTTGTTTGATTTAACTCACAAAAAGATATTATGTTTCGGTAAAGTTTTTGTTGTGGTCTTCTTGTAACAAGAATTTCGTATTTCGAGGTCAACTGCTCAATGGCAATAGTTTTACATTAAACTGTCCTCGATGGAAGGAATTAAATTTTAAATTCTTGATTTTTAAAAAGCGTATCTCATATATCCTCACAACTTATCAAAGGGGGTTCACTGTGCTGCAAAAAATATATAAAGAAAATGTTTGAAAATTAACGTTTTCAGGTTGAAAATCACCAACTGCTAGAATACAATCAAGAAAGTTGTGAATAACTGGAAATGATATATAGCTTTCAAACAACGATTCCGGCAATAAATTTGCTTTTTCTTAGTTCAATTGATAATAGCCTGCTTCGTTATAACATCTTAATTGGATGTTTTGCTTGAGGATATATAAAATCAGAGAATTGGCGTCTAAAGCAGTGATACATTTAACAAATTATTGGTTTGTTTCCTAAGGAAGTTTTAATTAAATTTCTCGAGAGAAACGTAGAAAAAAAGTTTTAATAAATTTGGGTAGGTGAGGTATATTGACTCCTGTATATTAAGCAACTATTATGAGATAAATCACCTTATCTACAGAGGTCATGCTGAAAAGTCACTTATGACACATGCCCGTCTTTTCAGAAAAAAGTTCCCTACTCTACCGACCTCAAAATTTTGCAGTGACCTATTCGACACCCATCCCACCCCCCAAATGCCATTATTTTAACTTAAATTATTGTTCTTTTAATCTAAATCTCAAAGTTATTTTATCTCTCTTAAACAAAGAGTCTTTTCGATAAATATGAGTGGAAATTATAAAGTATTAGACACAGCTCTGGACTTTTTTTTTAATCTCTGCATGAGAGAACATTCGCGTGCTTAATCAAGATCAATAAGAATCACATGGAAAGCCTTTTCTTGAGAGTTAGAAGACATTTCAAAACGCACGAGTGATATCTGGACACGAAGTTAATCATCTCAAGACTGAGCTATAGAGCCATTACGTTGCAAGTAGTCTGCATGTTGCTCTTTCTTTTATCAAGTGATGGTTAACTTTGCGTCTCAATCCACTCATGGCTTTATCAAAACAGTCTACTGCCCGGACCTCGCAGAGCAAATTCCATCTCTCTTGATTTCTAACTTTCTGTCAAAGTTAGGTTCTTTAGTTTAATTGCAATCAAGGCCTCAACAAAGTAAGATCCTGGCTTCTCAAGATTCTCAGACTTTGCCTCAGACGATTCAAGTCAGGTATATTTAATAATTATAACTAGTCAAAGCATGATTTGTTTATAATCCCTCCAAATAAGCCAGTAAATACAATTCGCTGGCGATATAATTAGATGAGTCGAGAAGCAACCTGAACCATGCTCAGGAGTTATTTGAAAATTCCTTATCATATCCTCCTATTTTGAGGCAATAATTGATGTCTTCGATAGTCCCCATGTGTAGATTTCTTCGAGTACTTGAAAAGAGTATATCCATAATTTCTCATAAATCCAGGGAAGTAGCTAGATGGCTGACACCTGCTATAATTTTAGTCGCTTGAAATATATTCAAGAGATGGCCACACCCAGTTCCAATATACCACCCTCGTCCTAGATCCTTATTTTAGGCACCGCGAATTTTCTTCTTTCAAGCAAAAACTTCTTTAAAAATTGGGTGCTTAATAAATTTTATTAGAAGAAAAAGAAAAATCAGAAAATTCACGACTTCGAAGTGGAACTCGAACTATATGAAGTGAAGCAAATGTCCTGATTATGAAGCTCGGCTGGGTTGAATATAGGTAGACACTCATATTTTATAGTGGAAAAACCCTTCAATTTTTCCATTAAATTTCTAATAATTTGAAATACCGTGCAAAAAGTAAAAGATCAGGAATATTTAATATCTTTTCTATTAAATTTAAAACATCTCAATGAATTTTCTGTTCTGATAACTATTTCCAGATCGCTCAAAAGAGCTGTTTAAAATTCTGAATAGCGTTTAACCATCTGCTTTTATACCCATTTTTAAAAATCTTGAAACAAAATAGCAGCGCTAATGGATGCGTCCTTTTTCAAGTAGTGGTGAGAGGACCTTATCAGCAGCTGTTTAGTAGATTCAAGGACCTAAGTGTTAGTCTCTTGAATCTGATTGAGAGACAACTCCAAGCCCATTCAATTGAAACTATACAGTACAAGTGAGACTACCCCATATTTTCCTGGATTAGGAGTAGATCAGTTTTAAATAGCACCTCGTTTATGAATGAATCATTCTAAAATGCTATTGAAAAAGCATGTCAAATCTAATTTCGAATGAAATCTGTAGCAGACTATCATTTTCTGCAGAAAAAAACGAGTACAATTGGTAACTTTCTTGGTAAATTTTGATAGACTTGATCTTTCGACTACAGATAAGATAAAATTCCGCTCCAAAGATGCAGAGCGTACTCTTCCTCGTTTCTTGCCTGAATTCTTAAATTTTTTTTTTTTGTTGTTGCGGTTGCATATTTACGATATTTGAATAATTTTCATGATGGCGTAGGGTAAATCAAGGTCGATAGAACATTGGTTGTAGAAAAGAATGTCGATAGCCTACAATTGGCGTAAATAGATACTGCCGTTATAAACTCTCTTTTCAATAATTTCTGAACACGTTTACACTTTCAATAAATTATTTTCCAGCACTCACCCGCTTTATTTGGTTAACTGGCGTTTATAACTGTATAAATTATGTGCGGCTATTTTAAAAAGTCACGATAACAAATGGATTAATCATCAATAACACTTTAAAATCCGCTCTTGAAAGATGAGGATTAGCTTTGATGATGAAGACTTCAGAATACAAGAACATTAATACGCGTGAATACAGGTGAACGGTCTTTCTGAAATTTAAAGTGAAAGGATAGCAACTCGACGATTTGCTCATTAGGATAGTTTGAAATGTTTTCACGAATGAGTGGCCAATTCAGAGAGCAGGTTCTTTTGTTTCTTTTAAATTTGGAAGACTTTTGACAGAGTCGACTGTTTGTTTGCATTTTAAATTGGGTAATTGGATCTTGCTGGTCTTGAAATTGTCGTGTAATTTCTAGCAGTATTTCCAATGAGTCTACGACAAAAATGATGTTCATGTCAGCAGGAAAACGACATCCTTTCTTTCTAAATTGGTAATCGGCAAAATTAAATGCTAAAATGAATGAATTCATCCCCTCGTCTTTTTTTCAATTGTTGCCCAGCCGACAGTTTTTAGGCAGAACAAATTTGATTATCAGTGGGCAAACGCTATTCATCAAAACTAGACGATAGTTTTGTATCGTGAAAGTTATTGTGTTTTGCTAACAAACCGAATTATATCATTATTTTCATAGGACTCTCTCAATATGAGCAAGAACTCTGTCACTTTATTGTTGCTTCTGGGTTGATCGACTTTTCCTTAGCTAATAATTTCTGTGAAGAAACGGTTTGAATATACTATTGAAACTCCTAGGCGACTCAACTGACACGAAGTTAATCATCTCAAGATAGTTTCCTTGGCTCAATGCTCCTCAAGGACGAGTCGCCGTGGTGCTGGCACTATCAAAGGATGATCGACTTCGCGTCTAGCACCGCTGTGAGTTGAAGAACGTTATTCAAACCAACCAGAAAATTTTGTCTTAGATGCTGCTAATCTCTCTGTGGGGACGGTCTTCCGCACAAAAACTCTGCTTATATAGTCTAAATTATGACAGCATCCATCAATAAATATATTGATTATAATTCAAAAAATCTTCTTCAATTTATACTGCGAAAAATTTATATTTCTACTCATAATCAAGTCAGTAGATTTAACTTGATAGAGAGAAATTGATTTGATTAGATGACCAACCCAAAAATTAGTTTTCACTTGATTTTCCTTGTTCCGAACTTGATCTCTCTCTCTGCTCTCTGAACAAAGATTTGTCCTCTCTTTTGCTTGCACGAGGCTTCTTTTTCCAGAGACTATTGTTGCGTTTTCGTTTGAACTCAACTATTCCTATATGAAGTGTGTTTAAAAAATGGGTGCTTGTTCGATTTTGAGAACAAAAGTTTTTATTGAATTATGACTTTGTGAGCCAAAGAGATGCTCCTATAAGATCCACAAAGATAAAATGCTCTTCTTAACTCAATTCCAGCAGAAACGATTCTCAAAAACGATGTTTGAAGCTTGTCGGACCAATCCTAGCTGGATTCAACTACATGAGGTCGCAGTGAACTTCAGTGAAATTACCCGATACATTGGGAAGTAGGGGATCGCGTCATTTTGGGCGTTAATATCTAGCCTTAGTTCTAAGAGATGAAGCTCAGTACCAACTACATGAAGTGATGTTATGTAAATCAGCAGATTTAATTTGGAAATTGAAACAAAAATACTCTCTTTTTAATGAGACTTTTCTGGTCATTTGCATAGTTGGGGGAATTAGAGTATTTTTTGAAACTAAAAAATTTACTGGCTACTAAGTACTTAAAATAATTTTTTATTAATTCTTCGAGAAATGGGTATTTTATCTCCCAAAGTCGTTTAAGCTCTCAGGCTACCAGCTTTTCAAATTTGAAAGAGGCTTTTTGTTCATCAGCTCCTTGATACTCTGTGAGGCCGAAAATAGAAAAGTCATATTTTGAGTTTGTGTTTAACAGTAACCAGGGACCTCAAGGCGGGTTTCTTTGCTTCAAATTTTGAGACAAAACAAGTTCCTTTTCCAACAAATATATGGATTCATTCATCATCTTTTTGATCTAAATCTTTTGGTTTCTATATTTTTAGTATGGTTTAAATTGCGTATCGTCTTTATGCTTCTTTCTCTACAGACTAATTGTTGAAATTAACGAATACTTCAGCCATATCTCAAATCATTGGTGTTCTCTTGTTGAACCTACGGAAAGAAGGTCTGATTAAAGCAGATGTAATATTGATTCCAAAAATTGCTTTGCTTGGTAATATTTTCTCACCAAGAGACGTAAGAGCTGCCAAATGGTTAGCGGCGAGAGCATCTCAATCCAATTAGCATTTTGCTCTCAGTATATGACCAGATTCTTAATGAGCTCAATTTTTGCTAAAATTAAGGATTCACTCCAAATTCACTTGCCTCTTTTTCTTGTTCCAGGATACTTACGAAGAATATAAAGTAGCAGATTCGCCAGAAAATAAGTTGCTTGCCCTCTCTTCGGACTCAAATGAATCTCCTGGGGCCGGAGCAGTCGAATTGGAAGCATGGGAAATCAATGGAAATTGCTGCTTTTCTTTCGCTTATCCAATCATTGCCGTTGGCTAGTAATTTCATGGTTCCTTTTTTTCTCCTGCTGGATAGGAGTGAGAATGCAAAGCGGAACTACTCCGTCAGAATTTTGTTTAGGCAACAAATTATAAGGATATTCTTCTAAATTTATCGGTTTTCTGAGCGCGAGTTCGATCACTTATTTTTAAATAAATTATCTCAGCAGCACAGAACCATCAGCAATATCAGATGAGTAGCAACCAAACTTCCGCATCTCCGATATATGGCCCCACAGGATCCACTGTAATTGGTGGTAGCCAGCTCGGTACTGCGTTTATTTATATCGGCAGTATGTTTGGAGTGCTTCTTCTGGCTTTATTAGCGTGCTATTTCTACAAAAAGCCTAAGATAACTCGGATAAAGTCACCCACTCGGGCTCAAGGAAACTCAGATTTTGAGAAAATCCAAATTGAAATTCTGAAAAAAGATATTGATGTTTTGAGCAATGATATTGAAACTCTTAAAAAGCAGAAAGAGGTTTTAGAAGGCCAGAAAAAGGATCTTGAGAGTTGGGTGGCTGTTACGCTGAAAGACTGTGCACAAGAAGACAAAGAAAAGGAGTACGCGAAGATACTAACAAGTCTGAAAGGTTCATTAGATACTTTGTCTAATATGGACAATAGCCGTAATTGTATCCTCTGCAGCTCTGCTACAAGAGAAATTGTATTTTTGGATTGTGGTCATGTTGTTGCTTGCCAGACCTGTGCAAACAAGTTACAAAAGTGTCCAATAGACAATTCTTTCATAGTATCACAAAAAAAGCTGATTTTCTCTTGAGCTTATGAAGACTCGTATGAGTGATCATACTCTCTGGAGAATTAATTGGTATTAGCATCCTCTAACTGATTTCTAACAATTTATAGATGAATACATCTCTGCATGTGATTCACTACTAATGTTTCATGTTCACAAAAAAATCTAATTTGTAAATGCAGAAAAATGCAGGGATCATTCAAGTGGAACAATTGTTATACCATATTCTTCAATAAAGAATTCGATTAGAATTCTTGAAGGATTTTTGCTATATAGATACATATCTACTACATCGGTTAGAATTAACGAATGGAATTTAAGATTCAACCGACTAGCAGACAGCCTTAATCTTTTTTAATAGTACTTTACCAATATTTTATCAAAAAATCACATTTTTCCCTTAATCAGTTGCAGCAGGTTTCTTTGAAACAGGATTTTTGCTCAACACGTTCTGATATACAAACAACGGAGACGAAAATCAAATTGCTAAATGGTGGGTACTCAAATCAGAAGAAATTCTTTTTGCCGAGCAAGCATGCCAGTGAAGCACGCTCTATTTTTCTCAATATTTTCACGGATGGTTGATCTAATTCAGGTGTCAACGCTTTCGTAAGGATTGCATATGCTCCGATTCGTTTTCCCACCAATATATCTGTAAAAACCCTGTCACCAACAAAGCATACATCTCTGGGATTGGTTGTATTGAAGTAGTGGAGTACTTCCTCAGAATTATTGGGTTTACTCGATTTTGTTTTGATGCAAAGCAGCCCAAGACTTTTTAAGCATTTTTCATTCACTTTTTCAATGTCTTCACCTAATCACGGGATCAAAATTCGTGTTATAGAACGAAATTATCTACTTGTGTTTGTTAAAAAAGCAATGTTCTTGTCTCCAAACGTAATTTTTGCCTTCCCAATCCATTGCTTAATGTCTTCATTGAAATACTCAAATCCATCTTGCGCGGTAATTGTCTGATCCTTATCCAGAGCCAAGTATTTTATTCCTAATCCCTTTAGCTCTTCAAGGTTTATATCACAGACAGTTTTACAAATCCTATCTGGTTTCAGATAAGAAGGATTTTTGAGTATGTAGAATAATGCTCCAACCGTTTTCATTGGTACCTTTGAATAAAATTTTTTAAAATTCTAATCTTTTTGAATTCATCAGATTCACATTCAGAGGTCATGAAAACGTGAAGGAATCTAATAAAAGAAACCATTTTGCCAAAATCTTGAAAGGTCGCTATTCTAACTATAAGAAGATCGTCAATTATTATACCAGCTGAAATTTCAAAAACTTTAGATTCCAATACTGTCCTTGTTCTTTCTCGATGAAAAGCAAACTTAATTGCAACAATACTTTAACCAATCACAATGAATAGAAGCGCACACAGGATATATCGAAATGTCTCATGAAAATATATCTTCTAAACAGAAAAAGACAAGGAAATGCTAAGCAGCTACTGAGGAGGTAGGTATTGAGATTCAGCCTTTTGTTTCGCAATTTGGAATGGGTTCGGGCGAATGGGAGCCTGCATTGAGCCTCCCATATTAAGAGAGGCTTGCCCAGCATTTTCGGTATACAGTACTTGTGTCTGGCCTAGAATCGCGAGTAAGGGAGGATTTTTTCTCTATGATATGTACCTGGCCCATCGAGGGTTACTTCATCACCAAACCCATTATTCTAAATCAAATAACTGAGTACAATGATATTGTAATTGCTTACGTTAGTATCAGTTGTTTTAGAGCGTCGGAACATTCCTTTCAAGTCTGAAAACGCTTTTTTTGCATCTTTCCAAATCTGCAATAAATTTCATTTCTTGTATGAGAATTTCTGTTTACATATTTCACAGTATCAAGTGTCTCTGACGCGATTTCTTTTGAGACTTGTTTTGCTCCTTTCCCTGCAGTTTTATTTGACACTGTTTTTCCAAAATTGTTCATTTCCGATGCCAATGTATGTCCCAAATCACTCACGAATCCGATTACCTTATTCTTTTGTGCACCCGAAGTGGGGAGTTTAGTCTGTGATTGTTCTGCTAGATCTATTGTTTCCGCATTTTGAGCCTGTATAAACAATGCAAACCAGTACGCATTGGTTTTAGAGCATGAATATATATTGCATACGTTTTCGGTATTCACTCCTTCATAATAAGGAGCATTGTAGTTGCCACCTTGGTTCTAAGATAGAGAAGTTGCTTTAAACTTTGAAAAAAAGTTGTACTGCTTGGTATTGGGCGTCGCCATGAAGCTCATGATTGACTAAAACGAAATTAGCTCGGTTTGAGATAGAACCTTACATTCGGGATAGTTTCTCTCCATGCTCTCTGATTCGAATTAATCTTGTATTAAAAAATTGAAAATAAATAGTATCTATTGCTACGATATCGAAATGAGAAAAAACATTGAGTCTTACTCGTGATTTAATTAATAACGAGCTAAAACATTCAATAAGCAGACCAATAATAAGATGGACTCTAAATTTATGTGTTAGGTGAATGTCAGACTGACGCTTTAACAAAGGGACAATCGGTCAGATACTTCAAATTGAAAACTCCGTAAATTATTATCCTCCCAATTCCGAAAGATATACTGGGGTTTAGAAGTAAGTAATCAGAATTCTGAAAGAAACACTTCTTATGCTCATAGAGATTTAAGAGACTTGCTTTTTTTGTTTGTTTTTTTTTTTGTTGTTAAATTGGTTTATTTGCTTTTTCGTGGCTAGGAGAGAGGTACTTCTCGATTTGAGATTTTTTCGAAAATCAATCACTATAAGGAAGGAAATACTACTACTATGTTACACGAAGAGCGAGAGACTCAGATTTCAGAACGTAACAAATAAATTGGGAATTAAGAAATCTTTAACGTTCGCTATCTGTTTGGCTATGACTCGAGGTGGATGATAAAGAAGTCTCCAAGTACAACGAGCTTCGATTGAGCATACTTGTTGGACAGCATGAACCCTTAATGCTTGTCTTTACACAACCTTCATCGAAATCAAGTTCACATCCATCAGAATAATATCCGCAATCCTCTTTCTTGGAATTCAAGCTTGATCGTAAATGATCATTAAGATGCTTTTGAACGGGACGGACATCTGGGATCTATCATCAAGTTTTTTTTTCAGAATTGGTGACTCAAGTTTGCTTACATCGTTCAATTTCTGAAGGAAAGGGTACAATTTGTAAAGCTCTCTATCACATTCTTCACCTTCAAAAGGTTTTATATTGATGCCGTTTTCAGGTTGGCACTCCATTTGGAGAGGGATATCCTTTGAGGATACAAATCAGCATGTGAAAATTGGCAGTGATTCGCTTACATCGATTAAAATGGCTTGGTCTTTTTGGAACCCAAGATTCCAAATATTTTTTACGTATAAAAATTCGTTGACTTTCTTGCAATGAGTTCGGTCGTAGAGGGTGTAGATGTATTTGGAAATTTTTGTAGCTTCAATGACTTTTTTAGCATACTAATGATGGTAAGCTGTTGGGAGAGTTTATTGGAGGGAGAAACTTACAGTTTCTTCTGCTGATGTAAAAATGCATATGTTAAAAAATTTTGACAGTTTCTTTAAAAACTTTAGAAGTCCAGGTCTTTTAACAATGTATCTGACGAAATATTCTCCATCCTTTTCAAGCTGAGCACGAAACAATCAATAAAAAGGATTTCTGGTCTGTTTACAGTGATATGTGTGTATTTGTCAGCTTCGGGGATATCTTTGCTGGCGAAGATAAGGGTGTTATCGAGATCAAAGATCAGAGTTTTCTTGTTCTATTGAAGAAGACTAAGTCAGCCAGCATTAATTTTGACAACATTACCAGTTGATATCTTTCTCCCCATGTGCAGTCTTTAAACTTGTCGCAGAGAGATTCCGAAGGCTTTGATGGACACTGAGACTTTTGTTCCTGAGGTTCTGTGCTCGTTGTCGCAAGGCCTTTGCAGTTTTTAGAGCTTTTCCCTCTGCTTTTCTTCATCATAGACGAAGCTGCCTCTCTCGAGCTCCTCCGTGTTTGATCAAGAGAAAATACTTGCTTTATAAACTCCATAATCGAGGAGACTGGAGAATATGATCACACAGGTCCTTTCGGGGAAAAAATAGGTCCCACTTGAGGGAGTTCACTCCGGTGCGAGTGGGTAGTTAGGTTTGGAAAATTAAAAGTCTGCTCGAATAAAGTTTTAAATCGCACTTGCCGAGATGACGTAATAAGAATTTATTAAAATCATAATACATCGCAAACTGGTCAACTTTTGTATTACTTTTTTTGAATTGTACATAAATAGACTTAAAATTGGTGCGTTTTCAGCTGAAACTGGTTTTAATCACGAAGAAATTAAAGTCAGTAAAACGTCCAAATGTTTAATTGGTTCTCATCCGGGCATGCGACTGTTGAATCAAAGCCTCAGGATGTCACTTTCTATGCCGTCATGCGTCTATCGATCTGGAAATTTTTAAGAGATATACCAATTCGTACTACTCGAAACTAAACCAAAGAATCATTGTCTCTACATACAATGATTGCCTTTGTAGCCATACATATCTACCTTAGCCAAGATTTTGATTATTGTTCTGTTGAAGTTCATAAGGTTTTTCAGACCGATTAGCTTAAAGATTTGAAAATGTAATATAGAATTACCGGTTTCCCATTGTTTAGCTAATAGATTACCGGTATTTAACATTTGAACTGAAGCACAATTTGCTTGTGATACAGCTATTTTATTTTATTATGTATATATGGCGGGTTGAAAAACAGTCGCTGTTTAAGACTGAAAGGAGGGAACAAACCTTTAGCTTTATATTTTAACATCAATATCGCTAAAAGATTTCCTGGTTTTCAATCCCTCTTCATGAACGAAGAAAAAATCAATTTCGATGATTGGTCGCTTTACAAAAAAAAAGCTGAGAAAGCAGCATTCTCTACAAAATTCTCATTAAGAAACTGACGTCGTGACGTATCATTATTTGAAAAAGCTACTTATTATCTTCAATTTTAACCGGACGAATTCTGCAGAAATTTGTTGAGATCCGCACATGAGTTTCACAGGAATATTTATTCGTTGATTCAAACGATGGTATCTTATCATTAGGAGCGGTATAAATCTCTAATTCTCTGAGTACTAAGAAGTATATTTATTTCTTCAATCATGACTCTAACTAGCAGTTCTTTTTTTTTTTGAACCGTTGTCAGTACCATGAAAGTGTCGTTGTATATGAAACAATATCAGGTGTTTCAAAGACCATACTCAAATGCTGATACAATAAATACAAAGTTAAAACACGAAAGTCTTAAAAACAGCTAAAAACCACTGCAAAATAACAAATTTCTATATATAGTTAAATGAATCCGAGCTAATGTCCATTTTTGAGTATTTTTTTCTGATGCTGTCACTTTGCAGTCTAAAGTCCACTCGATAAAGGAAGATAGCGCTGAAAAGAACAATGACAAGACTTGCCAAGAAGACACTCAACCAGATTCCAGTGAGCCGTAAGTTCATATATACTCCGAACAAGCTTGATCCTGGCAATTGAATTGCCAGAACTCCTATGCAGGAGAATAGCATCGTAAGACCTGGCTTGAATGCTCTGAGCTGTTTTGTAAAGAAGAATAGTAAAGACTGAATTGGGCATGTGAAAACCAGACAGAAGAATATCTCTTCCAAGTACTGCTGAAGAACTGTATTTGGTCCAGCAAGCCAGCGAGATAACGTTTCTTTGAATAAAAGCCACAACACGGAGAAAAGAGCTGCTTGCAAAAAGATCAGCAAGGCAGTACTATTGACGTATTTTTTAGAAAGTGTTATGTTTCCCTGTCCCAGATAAAACGATATCTTTGAACAGGTAACGTAAGAAATAGTGTCAGGGATGGTTTGGAAGATCACATAAAGTCTGAAAATTAGGCCTTGTGCTGCGGCTTCTGGTGCACTAAGAATTCCAGAATAAATTTGGCTAACTTCCATCATCACACAGATAACTAAGCTGATGATGACCATCACCATCTGGAATTTGAATTGGCTCCAAAGTCCTTGGAAGGATTCTTTGTTGAAACTGAACACAGCTTCTTTTTCTGGGAAGAAAAAGATCACGTACACCAATATTCCAACAAATCGGATCAACTCAAACGTGCCAAGAGCGATAGCGATACCCAAAGTACCCATTTCCATTTTGTAGGCAAGAACGTATGCTAATACAATGTCAGCAACCGCACCGACGAATGTTAGTACTGAAGGGAACTTGTATTGCTTGAAAGCAATCGTGAAACTTATCAGAGATAAGTTATTGAAGAAAAGAATCGAAGGGATGATTAAATACACGAGGTATGTCCGAGCTTCATAGGCTAGTTCAGGTACCACGCCGAGCATAATGAAGATTTTATCTGAGAAAATGAATGTGATCACACTCGGGATTATAATGAACCAATTCAAGATCAAACTTCGATGAAGAGCCAGGCCTGCTGAACGATTGTCACCTGAACCAGAAGCTTCAGCAGCTAAGAGATTAGTTCCGAAGCCAAATCCATAGCCGAATCCAAAGACTATGATCTGATAAAAAGAGTCTCCAACTCCAAGGCCTCCAAGCATAGTATTGTTGTTCAGAAAACTGACAAACTTGCTGTTGAGGAAATAGACTAAGAAAGGAAAACCTTCTTGCAAGATTGTTGGAATGGAAGTAAGCAGTAGAGTCCACATCATTTGGAAATAAGAAGCACTCATTAGCCTTTTAAGTTCTTTTTCTTCTTCGTCGAGATCAAGAACGTCACTGGTTATGAGATTCTCATTTATTTGTGTCTCTGACTGGAAGATCACTAATTAGGTAATTGTGATAAAGTTTATATTACCTCAGAAAGTGCTGTACAATTCTCGACGTCCGATACCATATTGTGCTTTGGAATAAGCCTCGCTGACAGATTCGAATTTGACTTTGGCATTGATCTCGTGAAGAAAAAGTAATAGTGAGTTTTGCTAACAACAAATCTCTGTTTATCTTGAATTATTAAATTATTCGCCTGAGAAAATTAAATCAATTTGAAGGAATTAAATTTTAATGTTCTGAAATTTTGAAAAATGTAGGAGCAGTGGCCACGCAATACGATTTATTTTTTCGTGGCGGCAGGTGAGTTCGAAGCAAAATGCAATAGTTAGTTTTCCAATTCAAGATCTGTCACAGGGTTTTTTATATTAAGCATTATTCTCATAATATTTAGAAGAAAAATCTGTGATTCCTAAGAATTTAATGGAAAATTGGCCGTTATCATTTCCAGAAAAATTTCACTTTCTGCCACCCTGAGGACCAAAAAAGCAGGCGCCGAGAGTCTAGACACTCCCAAATAAGATTATTTTCATTTTATGTTGAGAGGGTTTACCCAACGATTAGCTTAATGATTGTGGTTTTCAGTGTCTAACAGTTCTAAAATCTGTTGAGGTGATGTAAGTCGATTCATGAAAATTGATACACAGAACCTCCAATGAATTCTTCAGCCAAAATACTATTAATTTGAAAACGAGATATTCAATCTCCATATCAAAATGAGCAGAGAATTAAAATTCTGGTTTTTTAAATAAACTAGCGAAGCTCAGAGCTTTTGATTGATAGCATGAAATTACAAAAAATTCCTCCTTGAAGTAGGGACCTCCTCAAGAAAGTTTTGTTCATTCACACTTGAGTTTAATCTCAGTCAATCATCGCTTGAAAATTTGCGATATCAAAGCAACCCTTTCGAATGCAGTCAGGCTTAGCGGCCAAATTTGAGATTAATTCGGTAGGCAGTTAGTAGGAACATCAATAGGCTTTGGCTAAACATCTGGGTTCAATTTAAGAAATAGGCCTTCAAACTTTAGATAAGGATTCTGTGAGAGCACTTAAAACGATTTAAGGACGAAACTGACTAAACAAAAAAAATAAAATAAAGGTATGTGTGTTTAATGGTTAGTTTTGCTGAAACTGACAAAATTTGCACATTTTCTCGAGGTGAAAAATAGAATAGAATGGCTCTTTTTCCAAGACTCTAGTCACTCGAGTAAAGAAAAGCAGAATAGGTTGAGAGAATTGGATTTTTCGAGTTGACACACTCTGCTGGAGTCATCCAATATTTCCTATAATATTGAAGATATATATATTCCTGAAATAATTCAATTTCGGTTGCTCGTTCGAACAATAATGAACTTCCTCATGAAAAAGGATATTTATACTCTGTTTGTTTTGTTAAGTGAAACACCACATCGATCATCAGAGGAATAAAAATCAGCAAAGGAGTTAAGTACATACAGAGAGAAACCTTTTGACTGAGAACGACTGAAGGTTCCTTCCCTCATTTTTTTTCTGTCTCTCATTTGTGATCAAAGACAGATATACTGTCCAATTGAGGTTACTCAAAGTTATGGCGACAAGATTGTCTGAAGAACTACTGATTGATTGATTCATCTTCTCCATCACACAAAGTAGTTTATTGCAAATGTTCTTATCTTTCAATTCAAGGCTATTTCCAAAATTTCCGCAAAAGTGTTTTTTCGTTAAACTTTTTACTAACAGAAATAATTTTGAATCACAGCGAAGTTCGCTAGTCCTCTAAAATATGTATAGACCTCACGAGTCAAGTTTGAGTCGGTTTCGGCCTGGAAAATCTCCTCTTCGAGCAGAACCAACCCACGAACAAGGGCGTGTTTATGACACTGCTACCTTCCCTGAACCTGGAGAGGATTCTCTGTATTTGGACAGAGAATATAAATCATCTATTAGAAAGAGCAGTCAAACTAACCAGAAACCGCCTGCGAGTTCTTTCTTAACTTTTACACAAAGGAACAGAGATTCTTATCGGGAGGTATTTGGAGAGAATACAAACGAGGAGCCAGTTTACAGTCAGCAGAAGGTATGTGAAACTCGGTATTTTGTTCAAGATGATTCACCTCGAACCGTGAATGAGATGGACTATGCTTCTTCAGTCTCGCAAAGAAGAGACTCTGGTATTTCAGAAAGTGCAGCCGAAGGTCGATCTCATCATCAAAAGATTGCTCCAGCTTCAATAAAAAAATCTGCTGATTCAAGACCTCATTCTCAGGAAAGGGAGGAAGAGTTGAGCCAGAGAACAGTTTCATCTACGAAGAAGCAGGAGATACAGAATTTAGCAGAAGAATCGTTCTCCGTTAATCTTGAAAACACGATGGATGCTAAGAGTTTGAAATTCACGCTTGAAAGTCCATGGAATCGTAGTCAAGTATCAGAAGATCATCAAAATTCATTAGTTGGGGTTCCTCAAGAAGAAAATTCTGGCAGAATTCCTTTGCTTCAACTCCAGGTGAATGATATTCGCAATGGAGCTATCTTAAACAGGGAAGGAAATTCACAAAAGGTTTACTCTCGGGGTGAGTATGAAGCACCTAGGTTTGGTAAGTCAGCCAACCAACCGACTCAAACCAAACGTGGCACAACTCCTAATAGAGAATTTAGCTCACGCAGATATGTTGTTGAAAAGAGTTCGCAGGCTCTGCAAAGACCTCAAAAACCCTTCGATGCTAGTGCATTGTCGTTAACTGTAGAACCAAAGATTGATTTGGATACCTCTGACACCTCTACTCGAGGACGATGTCGGGAGCGCAGTGATAATTCAAGAGAGCTTTCAAGATCGCAGCATAAACCTAACCCAAATGAACAATCGAAGGCTTACAATGATGAAAATTCCTTGATTCATACACCAAAATCTCAGAAGAGCGTGTCAACAACCCACTCATCTGAAAACTCTTCTCTCTTATCTCAAGTCTTATGTGAACGACATAAGCGACCTATCTCTGCAGTCACAATCAGTAGCTCTGCTGATCGGAGGCTCTTATGTATATATTGTCTTTCTGAAAAATTCTACCCAGAGAGTCTTGACATAAACGATTGTTTAACGAAAAAAGCTATAATAAACCTTTCCCAGTCGCTCCTGGCTTTCCAACGCCCAGAAGAAATCATAAAAAGATCAAGTATTAGTGAAGTGCTTACAGCGATAGACGATACAATCGATCTATTTGTTGAAAAGCTGAGGAATATTAAACTTGCCTTGAGAGAAAAAGTAGTTCAGGGCTCGATGAACGCAACCAAAAGACTCCTCAATTTCGATGAAGCAACTTACTATATTCAACACTTAGTCAAGCTGCTTGACACAATTGACATCCAGCAGTCAAAACGCTGCGAGCCACAGTTGAACGAGTACTGTGCTAATTTCAGAAAACTACTACAAATTAATCAACATGTAGAACAAATACACACCCAATGGGCAGAGATGTTAAAAAAAGATGTCCAAGCATTCTTAAATAATCTAGGGAACATGTCCAGCGTGTTACACCAAAAAGCCGATCAGATACTCAAATCAGGTGAAGGGCCTGGCATCCAATTCGAACCTCCTGAGGAACTACAACAGCTTCAACAACAGCAACAGCACCAAAAGCAGCTTCAGCAACTTCAGCCACAGCCACAGCAGCAGAACACGATTCTCGAAAAACCTTTCAGAGCTCAATCGATACTTCAATCAGAGTGTCGAAATGCGAAAGAGAGCATTCTCACGAAATTGAAGAGATGTGAAACACTGCAGACTCGAAGAATACCCCAAGCAACACAAACATCAATAACAGCTCTTGCTCTCGCTCCCGA
>ENA-UOTX01000894-UOTX01000894.1-compost-metagenome-genome-assembly--contig:-NODE-894-length-27542-cov-10.176625_pt1 | contig 27542 bp, 28 predicted proteins | sample MGYA00238143_ERZ746982 | MGnify/ENA primary metagenome ERZ746982 (study PRJEB28758, sample SAMN06268862) | compost metagenome | isolation source: single cell | place: USA: California, Emeryville, Joint... | reverse complement strand
TATCTCCTCCTCTTGCTCTCTGATCTTGATGTCCCTTTCAGCGATGTCCTTGTGCGCGTTTTCCATTTCTTTCGTGAGTTTCATCACGCGATTCGCTAAACCTTCGTTAATGGTAAGAAGTTCAAGGTTAGTCTTGTAATATGCGTAGGAATGGTAATCTTTCTTCTGGTAGAGATTCCCTATCAACCATTGGATTGAGTTAATGAAAATTTTTATAATGGATTACTGGCTTCTTCCATCTTATTTGTCATTTCCTTGCCAAGAGTCCCTTTAAAGAACTCTAGACTGTTATCAATGATTTTAGCGAGGCCTTTGCTATGGGCTTCCTGTAGTTCAGTTTCAGTCTTGTTTTAGCGTATTCTTGCCTTATCTTCTCCATGCTAGGGAAAAAGGGTTCAATATTGGGGGAGATAATGAACCTGAAAAATCAACTGTTGGAGGTGGAAAAGAAGAACAGCATTCTGGCGCAGCAAAACTCGCTTTATGATCTGAAATTGAAGACGAAAACGGATAATTTGGAAACGCAAAGGGTTACCATTGAAGTGCTTGAAAAACAAATCAATGCTATCAGCGAGGCGCTTAGTCATGGCGATCAAGAGGTTGAAAGGCTCTTGAGCGAGAAGTCGCGCCTTGTAAACGCAAAGTTCCTTGAATTTATGCAGGACGATCCGAAATTCAAAGAGATCAAGCTGCCGGACTATTTCAAACACAGCTTTAATTTCAATTTTGAGCCTTTCTACGACCAAGTCCCTGGAACGACGTTCTTGAACCCGAATTATAACATGAATAATCATTTATCACCGGACAGAGATGCAGATGACGCGCTGGGAACGATTAGCGACACAGATGAAAACACGAGTCAACAAGACGAGAATAGCATGATTGACGATGGTCAGATTCCGGATGAGAAAGTGTCTAGTGTGGAAAAGTATTCTCATTCGTTGTCGAAAGGAGAAAAAGGCTCTCAACAGGAGAAAATGTCAAGTCTCAATATGAAAAAAAATTCTTTAGTGGGAAGGGAGTCCTTTATTGCTGGAATTGATTTGGAAAATGCATTCAATAACGCAGAAAATGTAAAAAAATTGGGTTAGAGTGGTCATTAAGTCTTGTAAAAAACATTAGAATATGAGAGAAGTTATCGAGATACCTTATGCTGTGAAGGCAGCACTGAATAAGCTGTCGAATGGCGGTGTGCTTCGAGATGCCTTGGAAGAACAGAATTCGATGTCAGCGGAATTCGTTATTTACATTTTGAAGCAGCAGCTTCTGCAGTAAGCTTTTATTTGCTTTATTTGCATTTAACTCGTTTCTGTATGATGATAGAGCGTTTATCATCAACCAGCACCTGGAGAGAACGATTTCTGCGCTTGAATGGAAGCAAGTCATCGAATACGGGAAAGCGAAGATAAAATCATACTATACTAAAATGCAAGAACGCCACATCTTGAATCTCGAAAAAGTATTGGATAAAGCTCGAATAAGTCATGAGCAGCTTAGAAAGAGGTAATTTATCTAACCAATAGTACTCTAAACTTTTTCGCCATGAAATTAGGGTTGAGGACGTCGAACTCGAGACCATTCGGCTCAGAGAATCACTGCTAAACGTTGGTCCAACAGTATTTGATACATTAAAAGCTACAAACCAAAAAGCTAGTGGGGCTCGTGCTCGAATCCTTCGTAGCGTAAAGCACGACCAGCGTAGAGGGCCTAGGTAATTTCTCAGTTCCATGCCATCGAATGACTCAATTGTTGCTTGTATTATTAGGTTCACCAGTCTGAAAGACCAGCCAATAGTCAATACTCCCACTCCGCACGCACAAGGCGCCCAAAGCATATTTTCAGAGATTTCTCTCGGTGGAGGATCACCTTCGAAGAACAATTTGACTAATTTGACGCAAAAAGATGCCGAGAAGCCTGCTTCTCAAAGAATTCCCACTGAGGATTCCCATGAGCAGTTCGAGGATAAAACTCTCGGAGGACTACGTCCGGTTTACTCTGTTTCAGGGTCTGCTGGCAAAAATACTTTAGGATCAGCAGACCCATTGACGTTTATTCGAGAGATCGAGTTAGGTAGTCACTTTTCTTTCAATTTTTCATTTTATTCGTGTTTCAAAGAGTTGAAAAACGCATCTAGCGACCCAAGCAGTTTGGATGAGGCGAAACAAGTTCTTGCTTTAAAGACTGCTATCATTATCAAAATGAAGAGTTACATCTCAAATTTCTCCCATGCTTCTGCGACAAACCTTGGCGGAATTCAGGAGATTCACCAGAATTTAATCGAATACTTGAAATGCGAGAATGATCGGTTGGAAAATAAAAATCTCGTCCTTCAGTCGGAATTAGGAGTCGAGAAAACTCGATCCGAGCAGATAAAAGAGGTAAATTGATAACGGTTTGGATAGAATGTTAAGGGCTGTGTTTTATCAAGGCTTATAACGAGCAGAAAAAGCAGATGGCGAAGTTCCAGGATCTGAACCGCGAGCTTGAGATCGCTGCGAGAAACGCGATTAAGAAGGAGAATGAGTCTTGGCAGAAGATCAATGATGAACTCAAGGTACGGATGCAACCTTTGCGTCAATCTTATCACTTGCTAGGCAACACATGTAAAAGAGATGATGAGAAAGCAGGAAGAAGTAACCAAACTACACGATTTCCTTGCAGGCTGGGTGTTTAGATATATGGAATTGCAAGAGTCTGTTGGTATTCAGGCGACACATACTGAAAAAACGCTTTATGAGTAATTTCTTTCGTGAGTTTCTTGCTCATTACTTTCGTTTTTTTAGAGTATTTAAAAGACGAGAATTCCCACCAAAGCAGCTGCTGGAGAAAGCGCTTTATTCTGCAAAAAGCACCCAACCACAGCCACAAACTCAGGTGCAAACGCAGCCAAAAACCACCACAGCAGCGTAACAAATTGTTTTAGAGAGTCCCTAAACGTTCCTATCATTGTAGCGTGCGCACTAGACCAAAGAGCTATGGAGGAGGACACGGAGAAAAATTGAATATGTCGCTCAATTTGTCGATGACAGATGGAAAAAGAGTGTCTGTTAGAGATTTTTTAAGTCCTAAGAAACGCTAGCTGACTTTTTCTCCTCTCGTCTCATTTAGCAAACTCGTACCCCAAACTCCTTTTCTGTAGAGCATAGAGATTTTGGTTTCATCAATTATATCAAATTTACAACATTAAAGGATCACTAAATAACTTAACCCATCAAACTCATTCCGCAATGAAGGAAACTCATCTCATCTAGAAGCGGTGAACTAAATCAAAATTTTTTGTTTGGAGAGAAGATTAGCCTAACAACGTGCTTTGATAATATTTTTTTATTTTCTGGAACTCAGATCCACCGCCTCCTGAATCATGCAAATAAAATTATTGCTAAAAACTATCCCAATGAGTATAATCGAAAAAGTTTAAACACCTTAATAGATTTATATTCAAAAAAACGCAAACCATGGAGAACAAAAATTTCCGAGTTGTTTTCACCCTAAGAGAACTCTACATCGCAGGTCATCCGCTCTCATTGAACTCGAGCTGAAATCCTTAAATTTCCATCAATTAGAGTCCCAGGTGCAAGAAGCCAAAGCCTTGAGAATTTCCATTGAAGATCAAACAAAAACCGCGCAGGTAACCTACACAAAAAACTCTCCTATCTCAATGATACACCTTAATTGATAGATCCCATTGTCGAGTAGCCTTCTCCTAGACGCAAATATTGTGAGCGCCAATCCTATGTTTGAAATTGCGATTGAAAACGGAGCAGGTTTATTAGATTCTTCGTGGAGGTTATCTCATCCTTATAGGCGACGTAATTGCTTACGGAGAGCTCGCCATTCCTGAGGAAATCCATAAAACTGTTGAATATGAGGTAAAACGGCTCCCTTAACAGCTTATCTAAGAAATGCAACGCAGATAAAATCATTGCTGACCCTCAACAACGTTAGCAGCGATAAGTCGCCAATACAAGCCGAGATCATCACGCTCTTTATCAATAAGATTTTGATTCGAGACCAGCAGCAGATAAAGCTCAGCACTAATACCAGTGGAGGCGAGTCTCCAAGCAAAAATGTCAAATCAAGGGTGAATATTCAGCCATCAGGACAATATTCGCCGGTTAGATCTTCCTCTCCAAGGAAAAACTCTTCAAGAAGCCCAACAAGGGTAAATAGCTAGCCCAACGGCTTTTTATTTAATATGGAAACCGATTTTTTTAATAGGCTAAGACTGTGAAGGACAAAGATCTATATAATGCTTATCTTCAAAAACTTGTAGAAAAGCACACCGTCGATGTCATGGGCATCGTGAAGGATCATAAAGATATCAACGAGACAATCGCGTTAAATAAAAAGGCGGGAACTTTTGTTGATCCAAACCTATCTATGAGTGTGATTGTTGAGAAAGGTATATTTCCTGTGATTTAGCGCCTTATAGATTATACGAATAGAAACCGTTGAATTCCGGGATTCTGCTAAGATATCTGTCACATGGGATGACGTTTCCCCGAGCAGAAAAGCGACGCAAGATAATGGGATAATTCCTTCAGAAATTCTTGGTCAAAGAGATGAATTGGATCTGAACAGAACCACTTCTCTTGGAGACTCTCCAAGCAAGAGAAAGAAATTAGAGGGTATGACTGAAACAGAGAGAGCTTGGGAATCCGCTCAAGTTGAGAATCTCAAAAAAGTTATCTTCGAGCTCGATCTGAAATGCAAGGTAGTGAGATGCCTCATTAGTCTGGCTAATGGGTGCTAAATGATTAGGAAGTTGATGCTTTGAAAGAAGAGAATGAACTTTTGAAAGAGCAGCTGAAGAAAACCGAAGAGAACCAACATGAGTTGCGCTTATCAATTGAGGAAACGGCGAAAGAGCTGAAGGTTGAGAATGATGCGAATCAGAATCAGATTCAGAATTTGATGCAAGAGAGATCGTCCCTGGCTGAAAAGATTAGAGAGCTAAATCAAAAGTAATCATGCGATGTAAAGTGGAGGCACTTCAGCATAATAAATGAATAGGTTGGAAGAAGCATCTAATACGAATAAGAAACTTGAATTACAAAATGGAAAGCTTCAAAACGAGCTCCAAGAAGCTCAAGCCGAAGCAAAAAGAAGAGGGTAATTAACTTTTTTTACACCACCCATACGAAATATCTCTTAATTAATTCACAGAGATGTCTATACTCAGCTGAGCACCATTCAATTAAAGTTAATTGAGAGCGAGAAGCAACGAAACGGGCAAATTGCTACAGCATTAAAGAGATTTGAGGAAGCCGACGTCCATGTCAACGAATCGAGGATGGCATTCAACGCCGTGCTTAAAGACAACGAGCAACTCAAGCAAGAGCTCCTCGAAGCCCAAACACTCCTCAACCAAGAGAAAAAGCTGACTTTTGATTTAACTCACGAAGTCACCCTCTTGAACCAGAAACTTCAATATTTCAATGGAATTCAACAGTTGTTCGAAGCTCAAAAGTCTCAGCGCGATGAGCTGCTCGAGCAACTCGCAGACGCGCATACAAATAACGCTGCGCTTAATAAAAAAATCGAAGAGCTTAAAACCCAAATCGCCACTGCCAATAGACAAAGAGAGGTTCAGGATAAGGCTCAAGCCGACGAAGTCGCTTTGTTGAAAAAAATACTCACCCAGACTGAAGAGAAAAACACTAGTTTAATCGGCGACGTCAATCAGAGCCTTAAAACCATCGCGGATCTCAAATCCAAGATATCTGTCCTCGAGCAGTTCCTTTGCGCTAGAGAAGACTTGAACCGACAGCTGGATCAAACAAAGAAAAGAGTAATGAGTTTTCATGGATTTGTTTCATACTAATTTTCATGTTAGCTCTCCAAAGCGTTATTGGACCGCGACCAAGCAATTGAAAACCTTGCAAAGATGACAAACAGCCACCAAGAGTTGAATGAGCAAATTTTAGAGCTCAATAGGGGAGTTAAAGAGTTGAATTTGCAAATTAAAGATCGTGATGACTATGTCTCGAGTTTGAAAAAGGTCATTGTCGAAATCCGTGAAGGCAACCCGCTCTATATTCCAGTCAAAGGAGATCCTGTGGATAATGCGTTGGCGGATTATATCAACAGTTTGAACGATCCGGGCAAAGTCAAGTTTTTATTCGTGAGAGAGAGCGAAGGAGTGTATCAGTTCGGCAGCAAGAAGATATTTGTGAAGGCAGAAGGAGACAAAGTTCAGAGTAATTGAATAAGATGGCATTGAGTGTATTAATTCGGTTGTTTTAGTTCGAGTGGGTGGAGGTTTCATGGGAATTGAGGATTTCTTAGAGCAGAACGTGCCGATTGAGCTCAGTAAGCTGGCCAGCAAAGGTACTGCTGAACCTTTTTAATATGGCATCGTTTTAATGTGCTTTATTGTGTAGACCCAGTAAAACTGCTTCAGAAGAACATCCAGCTGCATAAAACGCTTGCTGGACGTGCCGTGAATCAGATGCAAAAAACTACGACAGCAGCGCTTTCATATAAGCCTATAACTGGAAAGAGCATTGGTGACTTAAAATAATGATATAAGAAAAAAAAATTTTGAATAGTGATAGAGATAAGATAGCTCTAGTACGAGTGAGTAAATATATAAAAAGTCTTAATTTTTCTCTCAAAGTTGAAAAATTTCATCGCGTTATTATTTTCCTTCAAACAGCAATGACCTTTAAATGCCTATTAGGATGTTTCACACGGGAAATTAGATATAAGCTGGAGTAAGAAATTAAATTTTTCAATTTGATCACTATCGCCAAAATCTCACTAATGATAAACAAGTTAGAATTTAGAGATTTGGGAACGAGATATCATTCTGACTATGTGCACAAAAGCAGTATAACAACTAATAACTGTCATTACTTAGCTTAGAAGACAGTTAATGCCATCGAACAGAGATAGTTTTGCCTACCAATGAATCTTGAATTCCTTCGTCTGTGACACCCTTCAGCAAGCTAAATCTAAAACTTTCCTCACAGACCACGATAGCGTCCTACTCGCTATTTAAAGGTTAAGTTCAATGCATCCATCTCTTCACTCACTCAGTTTGCTTGTTTGGTTTTGTGAGTTTTTAGATCCATCCTTAACAAAGACAGAACACTTTTTCCTTTTCTTTTTTTTTTTGGATAGTATATATATAATATTATTTAAGCAATAATTGCACACACAAACAATTCAAAACAGTAACGCGAACTAGTCATATTATTAGATTAAGTCACCAAAGAAAATTCATCTCTCCGGTTCATAAATAAAAAATGGACTCTAATATTTGCAAAAATTTATGATTAGTTGTTTTCTCTCCCATTTAGTCGCATGACTAAAGGCAGAGACCTCCAATAACCTTACCTCCTCAGTTTAACACAAGACTCAGATCGAATCACAAAAGACGGTATCATGGATTACTGGATTCGAGGCTCGTACCGGAATTTCTGAAACGTAGAAACTAGAGCTTTCTACGTTTCCCATCGAGTCCAACGTCTCAAGACTTTCTTGCTTGTCGTTGGTAGCCTTTTGCTCCTCGAATCGTTCAAGCCTAGTTGCAATTAGTCAATTAGTCACAATCAGAAAAAAGATATATAAACCCACCATTTCTCCTCAAGATTTAGAGTGCCGAAGCTCTGATGCTTACGCACTATGAAGTTTTCTGGCGCGTTTCCAAAGAAATGCTCAATTGGTCCGGATGATATCCCATTCAATACATTTGGAAAATAATTTCTAATTGGTGTAGGACTTAAGATGTTTGTTTTAATGAGCTGCTCTTCACTTTTAGATCTGGTTAGGGCATGATGTTCAGGTAACATTTACTCTTTGCTTTTACTAAAAACTGGTCCTAAGATAGCAGCCCCCCGAGAAATTAAATTGATTTATAATATTCAGTTCGTTATCTCATAAAGCACTGACTTTCTGGAGTTTAAGAATATAAGAATCCAGAGCAAAGCTTTAAATTTATTCGAATTAATATATTGAATTCGCTTCTGATGAGAAAAGCACTTTTAACTTGTAACCTTGCTTCGCTTAGTTTAGTAATCTCATCGGAAATATATCTATATCGAGCCCTCCGCCATGGTAGATGAGGACCAGATGACATTAAGTCGTTAAGGAAAGTAAGATTGATTGGATATAAACATAATGCGCTTTAATGTCTCAAGTCATTAAGGATAGAAAAGCCTAGCAAGGGATGTAAGAGTTAATTGGTAGGTTTGTTTGGGAGGTCCATCGAGGTTGTAGAATTGAAATCAGCGATATTATTCAACATATTGGTTTCAGAAAGAGGAACGAACGCAGCGAGAGAAGTAGGATTGCTTTGCCTAGACGGATTGGAGAAAAATCGAAGCTTTTTGCTGAATGGAAGGAAAAAAACAAAAAGAGAATTCTCGCATAATCTCAGGGGAGAAAGAATATGAGATCAGGAATACTGAAAATTTCAACTGAATGATCCATCGAAAGACCGTTGAGAGTATCTAATTGAAAAACATCGTTATTCGCGTCACATAAGTCAGGCAAAAACTGAATTTCAATCTCACATACGTAAATTGAAAGTTTACTTGTTTTTTAATTCAGTATTTTTTTCAAGAGTTGTTCTCTAGCCAATAATAGGATCAGAAATTCATTAAAATTTATCTCATAATACCGGTATGACAATACAAAATACCTTGTCATTAAACAAGCATGCAAATCGGAAAAGAGGCTAGTGTTCTCAAAAAATTTCATTAATAACTCAATTAGATGCATTTCAGGAAACTTAAATCCCTTCTTGATAAAGTTGAGACAATAATTGAATTATCCTCAAAATATGGGTTTTCAACACACGTATATTAAATCACAGCCTGAGATAGGGACTCCAGTGTTATTTGGAGTTCTTGTATTCACTCCAACTGTAATTCTCACCTTGAAGCTTACAAACATTGAGAAAAAGTGATCGTATAATAATTCTGATGCAGTTTCTGATAATTTCACTAGAAAGACTCCAGAGGCATAGCCCCTCACTTATTGAGTGGTGCTCAGCGCTGACAATTTCGATATAAGCCTCCTTATTGAAAGAAAACGTTATCCTGCATTACTTCCTTGAAGACCCATTAGAAACAATTCAGCAAAAACTTATTTCGTTAGGTTATTGCCTATTTTCCCAAGTTTTTTCATATTAAGAAGCGAACTAAACTGCTAAGCGATATCTAGGCACCTCCCAATCTAAAATTTCATTGAACTCTCTATGAACAGATCCCTTTAAATTGAGATTTACTCTTTCTGTACGAACTTTTCAAAATATAGAATATTATTTAATACTTTTTCCAATCGTAAGTAGCTTAATTCGACTCTTACCATTCCAATATTAATAACAACAGTTGGTAGAGCCCAGTTTCCGCAAAATAAGTACTAAAAGTCGAATGTGAAGTTCTGCACTTGTTTAACATTTCCAATGGCATTATTCTTTGTATTCCTATCAATGTCTTCCTCATCCTCAGAGTCTTCGAAATTCTGCTCAGACTTCTTCGTTTCTACACCAACCACTTCAATTTCGTGGTTATCTTTCTCTTCTTCTTCCTCTTCTTCCTCCTCTTTCTTCTCCTCCTGGACTGGCTGTTTCTGAGGAGATAAGTGCTCCGATTCTTCGTCATCCTCGTCTTCATCCTCATCTTCGTCGCTTTCGTTCTGCATCGGCCCTGTCATCAGATTATTATTCATCGGAGCAGTTGGTCTCTGCATTTGTAGTGGTGGCAGCTTCGTTGCGGCGGTATTATTCACCGCGCTATTCTGCGATACCGGTCTCGAGCTGCCAGTATCAACTCCAGCAAGCAGATTTTTATTATTATTCTTTTGACTATTAATCGCGCTTTCAGCGTCGTCTTCATCCTCGTCCTCATCCTCCTCAGCGTCACTATCGTGACTCACCTCATTGGGTCTCACATTAATCTGGTTGCTTGAGAACGGCGCCTGCTCTTGGGTATGGACGACAGGAGTTAGAGCTCCTGAACCCGCGCTATCTGGTCGGAGTCTTTGGCTCATATGATCTGAACCGATCTCCAAATCTGAATGATCTTGAACTTTAATCGGCGTTTCCTCAGCAGGCTTAAATTCGTCCTCTTCTCTTTTTTTATAGAACCTGACCTCGAGCTCGTTCTTGCGGTCGGCTTCTTTACCGATGCTATCCATGAATTTCTTGACTTCTGGTGTTGCGAAACGCTGTTTTCCTGTAAACATCTCCTCATCGCAAATGAACGCCATGATCAATGCTTCAGTGATCAAGTCAGGCAGACCTGCGAAAATCTAGAAATTTTAAGAGTAATGTCTCAGTAGCAAAGGTACCTGAGATGTGTACAGTCCTACTACGAGAACGAGGAGGGGTGAAATCACAGAAAATTCCATTTTTGATTCTTCTAACCTCTCCTCCGTGACTAGCGGTTCTAAATTGACGCCTGCAATCGTGCTTCCGATGTTTAAAAGCCAAAAGTACACAACAAAGACTGGAGCAAATATCATAATTCCCTAAAATGAGAATTGCCATGAGATAAAAGAACAGAATGGAGAATTTGGGTACCTTGCCGACAACGAGAATGAATCCGAGTATTTTTCTGACTTGTATAAGTCGAGATTCATTTCGTAATTGAAGATAATACATTCTCTCTCCTGCTGTGACGAAATCATCTCCAAAGATCGCGGTCTACTTGGTTTTTTTGTAAGAAAATCTTAGGATACTTAATTTCTTTACCTGGATGTAATTTCTGCTGCTCACATACTTTAGACGCTGCTCGTAGTAAGTCAGCAAGCAGCTCCAGCATACCAGGCAGAACCTGAATGATTTGCTTTTAATATTCGCTTTATCAAGTCGCTTTCGGATCATTCCCATCAAGCGCTTAAGGGGCCAGGTAAATGTGATAATAAGAGAGCCATACACAATCGTTCCGATGTGATATTTACACACATTGCGAAGACCTATACCTATCGGTCTCTAGAATGATTATCGTAAATTAGCGATCTAGCATCAGTCAGAGATAATTTACATCCAAAATCGACTTTTCCCTTGAGAAGTACCACGTTGAAACGGCAGACGCTACGATATATTTCACTATATGGATGCAGAGTCCCAACCACCAGAGCAAGAAGAACCCTAAATAGATCGTACAGAAGAACTGCCAGGGTTGCGTCATAACGGTACGGACATTCGGCGCTGGGAAATTCGCTAGCAGCCATTACTCACTCTCTGCTCATATAAAAATAACTTACTTGGTGCTTTGACGGTTTCTACTGATCCTGCAGCCATCATACAGATCCAAAGAAAGACCAATCCGAATGCTCCAGCTAACTGAAGTAGGAAAAACACGATAAGGACCAAGAGGAGCGAGCAGAGATTCCCTAATGGATAGTATTAGGTGAAAAATTTTGTGAAATACGAAATTACTCAGAGGTTTCAAGGTTTCATTAATGACTCTGATCGCAGTGATAAGGCTTTTGATCTTAACGAGAAAGTACACAAGAACAATCGCCAGCACGCCTCCAAAGATGAAAGGCAAAATCTGAAAGTGGTTGTTAATTTAGCTTCAAAGCGTGAAAAACTTGTTACGAAGAAGATCATCCCTCGGGTCCCTGCGCAAAAACTGATAAATTGAACCGGCTCACCCGGCGGGCACATTTTGTCATTGAGTTTCTTATACTCCAGATGGAATAGATAAGAAGTATATCCACCCAACGCAAAGAATCCTGCAAAGCAGAGAAAAATGATGAATTTCGCAATTACTAAGGCAAGACTGTAAGAAATAGTCAACGAGAGGCTTTACCTGTGATCATAAGTAGCAGCAAAAACAAAAGCCCAACAAGCAAGAGGATCGCAAAACCAATGAAGATAATATCGTAGGTCTAAATGCACCATTAGTAAGCTCTAATAGACTGCAGTGGTGATTACTAAAAAGAGATCTCCAGCGGCTCTTCGCATTAAATATTGAGGTGAAAACATAAACGACTCGTAGAGTGTTTTATATGCTGCGTTCTCTGCAGGTGCGCAAGCGTGACCTTCATTATAAGTCGTGTAGGTAGTAAAGCAATAATCATCGAGCAAGGAGACGCCATCAGTATCATAAAAGCAAATTTCTAAGCCCTGGGAAAATAGGCATATGATCACGCGAGCCAAGTAGTTATTTTACGTTTTGATCCGGGCATTTGTCAACGCAGATACCAATAGATCCGTGGTTGATTGGATCAACCATGTAAAAATACGGTTTTGCAGTGAGTTGATCTCTTCCGCAGTGATCAGCTCGAAAATCAAAGAAACCAGTGAGTCGATAGAATTGTGCCTTAGTGCATGCTGGATAAATGACTGAATGAGAGAGATATAAAGGCCGAAAGAGTTACAGAGGGCGGCAAGAGGGACGACACCGAGCAAAACTACGATAAATGTGAGGATGTTGCAGCGGTCTGTGCGGGTTCTCTCTGGTAGAGTACCGGTGAAGTGTTCTTCTGCTCCGTATCTTTCATTTCTTGGGTGATGCTCGTCTCGGAGTCTGAATTGATCGAGTTGATTGAGTTTTCTTCCCATCTTAAATATAAAATAATTTCTGCGCTATTGTTAGAGGTGAAATAATCATCTTAAAATTTGTATCAGTGACAAATTTCGCAAGAATTCGTTCTTTCTTTCGATATATGAAATCCTTGGTATCTCTAATCATCCTCGAGGTGTCAGGATTTATGTGACCCAAAAGCTAGTTTAGTGAAAGAACGCTGATTTGTATTGCTTACAGGTCATGGATCTGGCTGATAGTTCTCGTTAATTTTAGCTCTTTTCAATTGAAATAGCGCTTTTCGGAGATGTGATGACTTAGAAAAACAGTGTTCCTCTGTTGGGAGGTGAATGGTTATTGAAAACAGCTAGAAATTTCAAAGTTGGTAGTTACTAGGGGTCTCACTGTAACATTGGTGATTTAAATCATAGCTTAAATTTAAAAGTGCTGGAGAAACAATTGAGACAGAAGAAGCACCTTCGACATAACTTCATCAGAGAAAGTGAAGTAAGAATGATTTTCGATGAAGAACTGGCTACTGAGTAAAATTAGAAAAATCAACATCTTTCCAAGGTTAGTTTATGTACTATGAGCAAAAACCCTGAAAGTTTGCTGTAAGTTGTGATGGTTAGAAATAGGAAATAAGCACAGAAGAACACAGGAATTTATTGTCTAGTTGAGAGAACTCACGATACTAGTAATTAGATAACATATTCGTAGCAGCGAAATTACAAGCCAGCAAGGATGTGGATCAACTATTTTTTTCCTTAGGGTGTAACGATATTCCATTGAATGATGACGTTGTGATGAAAGTGTCAAGACGTAGAGCCACACGTCAACAGCAGATTTTGCTCTAGTTTCTGGCGATCTGACGGAAAGGAGTCAATTGCGCCAATTTTCTCAAAAATATCTTCGACTTTTTTCAGCAAAATACTTGAGGCTTAATTTACTATAATTATCTTCTCAGATCATGTTAGACACACACTATCATGGTTAAATGAAAGTATATACTGAAGCAGAGTATCTTTAATAAACCTAAAAATCTTAAGCAAAGCAGGTAGTTTTATGCACATCATTTACTGTTTTGCTATTTAGACAGAGTATATTTCTCATCATTTCAATATTTCAATTACTTTAGATAATTTAGAAGGTTATATTTTCTTTCATCTTAATTAACTTTCAGTTTTGTATTAATCAAGTCATAAAGTGTGAATTAATATCTTCATGATTAGACTGCAAAATTCGAAATTACTTTTTATTCATCATACCAATTTCCCAGCATAGTGCTTCAATTTTCAATGTAATACACGAATCCAGAATGCATTTCAGCATGATTTCTTATATAAGCTGCGTTCAGAACCCCTTTACTAGATAAAATAAACAAAGAACATGCAAGCAGCTAGCGATTGGCATTAATAGATATTCTTGCGTTTTTCATTTTTATTGTGATCACGAAAAAAACTCTATCACCGTTTCAGGACAGTCTTTTCAAAAAACTCTTGCAAATTTCCTTTCTATTGACAATTAAATTATAAAATTTTGATTCCAATGATTAATTCTTCTCACTCTAAACTTTGTATAATCATAATTCAAAAATTAATATCTCAAGACTCTTCAGTTATTGGTAGAAACTCAAAAGAAATCATTCATCAAACCACACTCTCTTTTCCATCTCTCCAGATACGAGTTGGAATGCAATGCCTAGACCCTCATATGATGCGAGGGAATTGTAAGAGAGTGTGGAAAGAAGAAGGTTTCTCTGATTGAGTAGGAACTTATTATGTATGAACTGTTAATATTCTCTGTAGAGGTAAAAGCAATAACGCAAAAAACGATTGTGAGATTATTCTCAGTCTAATTTTGAATAAGGAACATTTGAATTCAAAAATAATTTGTAGAGTCAGTAAATTATCTAAATAGTTCAAAAATTCTGTCCTGAAATACACTTTGAATAAAATAACATCAGCTGATCAGCACGATCAATTAAGTTAGGTATGTATGACGAGTAAACGGATCTTATATCGAGAAGTAAGATAGTAATATCTACTATCCATTTATACCAAAATATGAAATTTGCATAGCATTTTACTGTTCTATTGGACTTTATGCCTTTCTAACTGCTTTGATCAATTAGATAAAGGTAGATGATAGCATTTGTTAAACGGATTGCATGAAGTAGGATTTTATCAACATGTCCTCCTTGAATTAGTATTGATGAGTAAAAACAAAGAACCCGCATTAAATCCCAGCAGTGTTCTTCGCTGCTAGTGAAGTCCTGCAATTCTTAACATACCCTCAGTTTCGAGTTCAGCTGATCTCTTTTGCACCAATTAACTCAAATCATTAACATTTTCTTTGATCCACCTCAGACCTACCCTATCTGCCATTTCAGCAATCTCTATCATCACACCCGTAAGTTTCAAACAAACAAAGTTAAGGCAACTAAATCAAAAGTTGCATTCATCTTCCACAAGATAAATCATTAAAACACCTTGATTACTAGAATACTGTGTACTTCTCAATAATTCCATAATCCTCTTAATTCATAACAACCAGTTGACGATTCACTTGAATTGATTGAGTTCCAGAAGGGAGTTAGCCATTAGAAAGGACCATTCAAAAAGTAAAAGATACAAATTTTGAGGCAAAAAACATAGAGAAACATATTCGATAACGCCCTGCCTATGTTAGTAAAAATTCATCTCATTTCCAGCGATTTCATCAGAACTCTGCTCCCCCATGAGTTCATCGATTTACAATAAGAATAATCGACATTCGCTATGAAATTCACTTTAATCATCCTACTATTCTCCCGAAGAAAACCACAACTTTTACACAAGTGCCACCTAACAACTTCTATCTACATTAGAAATTGTAACGAAGGTGTAGTAACAGCTCCTCCTCAAACGATTACTTTTTTCTACCCTCCTTTTGTTTTTGCGCCATTCTGCGTTCTAACGAATTCTGGTCTAAAAGTGCATAAAATAGGATTTGTGTCTATTTCCCGGGCTTTATTTACTCGGATTCTCAGCAAAAATTATAAACACTTGAATTCTTAAAATAAAAAAAATAGGATCTTATTTGCAAGATGGAAGAAAAAATCGCCATTGAATTCATCAAAACCTACTACTTGACCATGGAAGGTGAGAGAAGAGAAGACATGCTTCAATTCTACACCGACAAATCCATCATGAGTTTCGAAGGTGAACACAGCGTCGGTACCAAGAAGATCAAGGAAAAAATTGATTCCTTTGGCTTCAAGAAGGTAAACCTCACCTCCTCTATCATACACCATGTGCTCATGGCTATTTGCTCGTTAGATCGAACACAGAATCGACAATCACGATATTCACCCAAGTCCTGTTGAAAACGGAATCCTCATTTTGGTTACCGGAGTCTGCTTGTTGGACGGAGAAAATAAATTCAAGTTCTGCCAAGTCTTCCACATCGTCCCTAACGCCTCTGGTGGATACTATTGTAAGCTTTGAATGTTTTGAGGCTCTAACTAACAAAATGCCTAATTAGGTGCAAACGATATCTTGAGACTCTTTTTCGACTAAAAAGGAAACCCCTGATAGAGAATTCCTTTTTGAAACATGGCGATCCTAAGTCATTAGCTTCTGCGTTATTGAATCATTGTTATACATCCAAAATATTCATTTATTGATGTTTTCTTAGAGATTTCCAGTTTAGTTTCAAAAAGTCCAAAAAAAGTTCGTCTTTTGTGAAAAGAATAAGTAGGAATTAGATGTGTTAGATATGCTACAATAGCAAGCGAATCTTTTAAGAAGCAACGTGTGTAGGATAAAATTCCATAGACCTGCAGAAATGCAGCATTCTTTTGCCATAAAACAACTTATTTCATCCAAACAAACCCTAAACTTCAATCTCTCAAAAGAGTAATTTTCTCTGCATTATTCAAAAGACTCTTAGGTTGAGATATTCGACTAGATTCCCTTTAGAACTCATATGCTTAACCTAACTAGTCACCATCTACAGAGATCTCTTTGTATTTTGCTCTTTCTTCTCGACAATGAATCTTTGCAGAAAAAACAATAGATAGATCTATTTTACGAAAAACCTAGAACGGACCAAACAACGCTTATTTATTGCTTCTATCTAGGATACCTATGCGGATTATATCTATCTACTCTGCTTCACGCCAAATCATCTCGCTCTCTAATTCTTGGTGGTGGCGGCAGTGCTCTCAATCTTGAAGTTTTTGATCAGCTCAGGGAAATTGTTACTGCGCTTGAGGGTAACAATCAATTTCGCTTTCTTTCCTCTTCTTGGGCCCTTCTCTTCCTTGGTTGGCTGGAGAGTTGTGGTCTCAATTTTTTGAATTGCTGTGTATCCGTGTCTCGTGAGGAGTTCAGCGGCTTTGACAGAGGTGTTGATCGCGTCGCCCAAACCGTGAAGCTCGATGGTATCGAAGTGGAAAAGGTAGAGCTTACCGATGTAGACGTAGAATCCAGCATCTTTCTTCGATGAAATCTGAACTTTGTTATTTTCTGGCTTGATTTGGATAAGAGCCTTTTGTTGTTCCATTTTTGCTGTTTAGTCTGTTGCTTTTTTCGAAAGATGTTAAGAAGAAAGCTCTCCTGATACTGAGCGCGATTTCTTTGAGATCACTTATTTTTTTAGATTATTACGCTTTTGGGATTCAATAAATACCGGGCGCGTAATCAAAAATTTCTTTTTCTGAGCCATCGCTTCACGCTCCGAAATTATTATAAAAGGGTAAATCCATCACCAACCACGTTTCGGACATTTGGACGCTATTCGCTAGATTTTTGTATCTCATTAGTCTGCTGCAAATTTGTTGAAGAAGAGAATTTCAACAAATTTAAACGCTTGTCAGAAAAAACAAATATTCGCCTGTGGAAAGACTTCTTTGAAATATCTAATCTCAGTCATTTTTGTGCAGAGTTAAGGACGAGCAAAGTGGAAATGACGCTGCTTCAGGCAGAAATATGCTCTGAGATGTAAAAGGATATTTTAATTTCTGTTGGATTGACATTTGAATGGAAATCCAGAAATTCAGAAAGTAATACAGTTAATGACTAATTCTGTTAAGGAACCCAAATTGCATATGAACATGGTGACTGATTAAAATTTACAGCCATGAAAACTCATAGTCTATTTAGCTACGTCGTTGTCTAAGACTTTAGCCTCAGTATTCTCATTGACGGCCTCGTTGGTCTTTAACGGAGGAAAAATATCGTGAATAATTTTGTGAATTCCACTATAAGTCAGTTTGTGAGGATTAGTCAGCTGCTGGATCTGGCTCTTCGAATTAATGCAGAAAATTCGCTGCATCTCTATACCAACTGCGCGATACGAAATTGCATCGGTTTCCCGGTTGCCAAAGCCGGCATGGAATGGATTATTTCCAACTGGGAATAGCCTTTTGATGCCTTTCAAACACGCGATTTTGAAAATTTCAGGCTTACGATCAATAACCTCTCTTTTAAACGAAGGGAAAAATCTGTCTGGAGACATAATAACAGGACCTGGAGGCAGCGTGAAATCTTTCTGAGCAAGTTTTGTGAGGTAATTTCGTGTTTGTGCGGCTTGCCCGATGGGTCTAGCGCTTAGATACAGCATAAAGTACCGATTCTTATAGATGTTGTAGAATAGCTCTGACACACCGTCATGGGACCAATCCCTTCCGAACATCGGCACCAGTTGTCCGAGGAAGTCGGATCGCGTGATAGTTCCATCGATATCCGATATCACGATCTTCGTGTCTGGAGGCACGAGGTAAATGTGGCCTGTAAGAGACTGTTCTCCTCTGAATTTCGATTGAACTGAATATTTGATCTTATTGAGTCCAGGCTGGAGTTTCAACGACTTGAGCATCTCGCTGGTTGGACGATACGTCTTTTTGAGTTTCATCTTCGTCGCTTCTTCCTCAAAAGGATTTTTCATTTTCAATTCATTGGTTGGTCTATCGTCTGCTTCTTCATCGGATGAGCCCGGTTCGTCTTCATGAGTAATCGTGCTGGACAGTAGTTTGCTCATTGTCATTTCAGATACTGGGACTTTATCTTTCGGCCCCCATACCACGGTAATTTCTCCTTGCGTTTCGCTTAGGCTTTTCGTTTTCTTTAAATGCTCCTTTGCCGATCTGATCAGGTGGTGATTTTCGAGCACGGTTTCTTTAACGATAACTGTATTTCGGATGAGTTCGGTCTCATCGCATTTCTCCTCTGTGTCATGGTTATGCTTATGTTTCTCCGTGGGGAGTTTCTCCAACAGCCAGTTCAGTGACTTGTGAGAAAGCTTGCCCCTTTTGCTCATATCCGCGCTCATTGGTTCGGTTTTCTCTTCCGTTTTCTTTGTTTCAGGCTTTTTGCTTTCCTCAGGCACTTCCTTCTCTATGGTTTGCTGGATTTTCATAAAATCAAGCTGCTCTTGCTCGCCTTTGGACTTCATAGTTGACTCATTCGACGTCGCATCTTTTGTTGATATGGTTGATACGCGTTGTAATTCTGGAGAGGCATTCTCTGAGCGATAATCTTCCATGTCGGACAGGAAACTCTCATCAGTAGTTTTTTTGAGGAGCTGCTGACTGCGAGATTTCCTTTCGTCTTCCACAGGCACTAAAATCTCAAAAAACGCTTCTCCGGAACGATCAAGTTTCATTTTGAAATCTGCTTTGACATCATTGACTTCAATAGTGATTTCTTTTTGATTGCTTTGTAATAGCTTGAGTTTTCCGAATCTCACGTGGAAAGGCGAGCTTTTATAGAGACCGTCGCCTTGGTCTACGACTAGAACGTCGATGCAGCCACTCAGAGTTGACTGGTTTATCTCGAAATGGTCAGAAACTTTTGAGACGATTGATCCAAGAGCATCTATCATTTGTAATTGATCACACTTTAATCGTTCTGTCGATGATTAGAAAAAAAAATAGATATAAATTTATGAAATTTTGACGCTAAAAACACAAGGCGCAAATAAATTATCTCTCTGATTACTCGAAGAGGTCGCTCAACCACACCGAGTCCCGGTTTCTCTGAACAAACTACCTCTACATGTGAGTTTTTTTTCCTAATTCAGCTGATTGTTAGGAATTATTGTGATTTTATCTGCATCTGTAACAATAAATCTCTAGCGGAAGTGGTTTAGAAGCTTCAAACGAGATCATTATGATAGAGAGGGATAGAATGTCCAACATAGAAGGTTCAGTTTTCGAGTACGGGCAGCGGGTGAAAAAAAGCAAATTTTACTGCTTTAAATTTGTGTTCGAAAATCCCACTGAAACAAAAAAATCGGCGCTTCACGCAATGAGTGTTTTTTCCTTCAGAACCAAAATACTGAAATAATTTAGAGATAATTCAACGTGTTCCTATTGGTTTTTTTGCTGTATTCATGTACGTGGAGATACTCATTGCTCCTAATGCGTTTCTTCAATACGCTCTTGAGTCCTACTAAACTGATATACGATCGAATTCTCCACATGAGAAAATATTCCTTCATGATTCTCATAGGATCTCCAGATGAGTCTATGCCATTTTTTTTCTGTTTCTATCACGATACATTACAAATGTATGAAAAGAATCTGTGACAGCTTTGAAACAAATCAATTCGATTAGAAACCAACAAATCATAAAAGTCAAACTTTTGTGAAAATAGATTCTTTTTTTTTTTGCAATAAAAGTCAAATTAATCCCACTGCAGGGTAACGCATCCGATTCATGGTCGATGGGAAAACAGAATCCACTGCAACTCTGGATCCTAAGGAGCTAGAGAGTCTCCAACAGGAGAAGTTCGATTACCAAAAACTAAACAAAATATTAGACGAAATGACTAATGACCTTTCTGACATAAGTTTTGAGCTATACTGGAACATGCTGTTAGAATTCGTAAAGGTTTTCCACGAGATGGGCACTGTTCTTTCGCTTGCTTTTCAAGGTATTTCCATGCTCTTCTCATCAATAACTGACCCAATTCCATGCAGATGTGACCTCCAAAGTAGCAACTATCAGAAAAAATTACTATGATTATGGAAAGCCCGAAATGGGGATATTGGCGTTCATGAAAAGAGAAGTCGAGCTTGGGATACACATGCTTAACGGCCAAAGCAATAAGAAATTTACGAGCGATCCAAAATACGCAAAATATGATGCAAGTAAAAAATGAAAATTGTTCGCACAGACTGAAATTATCAAAGCCGCAAGAGCAGCCCAAAGAATGACTTGGTTTTTAGATTACTCTGCTTATTTGCTAAACTCCTTAGGGAAAAATCCTAAAGCCACGCTGGCAGACACCGCCAAAGCTGCCTACGCAGCTACACTAGCTCCCCACCATTCCTTTATGCTGCGATCGATCGCAAAGGTGGCGATGTCAGCCGCTCCCAGCCGAAGAGTCTTTGAAAGTAGACTTTTCCCGGGGCTTTCATCTGAGAAGACCGGTGCCATTTCTAAGGAGATTTCAGCGAAATTGGATAAAATAAGAAACGTTTTTTGGAAATTCTACGCAGAGAATAAAATTATGGAGATACCTTAGCCGGTTACTTCAAATAACTCGTCACTACTAATCAAATTTTCTGTGCGTTAAGGCATAAATCGGTTTAAATTGTCCGTGGATATTTATTTTTCAAGTCATAGAAAGCTTATTCAAATGTGAATAACAATAAATTTCAAATATCACAATAAGGTCGTTATCTATGCGATAGCAGTAAATGGAAGTTTTGTGTTATTTAATAGTTAGCAAGTGAAACGGCGGCTCTTGGGTCGGTTGTTACTGATGTTTTATGATTGATCGACTTAATTAAATTATTTGAAGTTAACAAACAATTAAGCGAGCGTCTAAACATGTCAAAAAAACTTATGCCCATTGGAGACTACAGCACCGGTCGCTCCAAACCACAGGTAGTAATAAAAACGATGAAAAGTCCATCGATCAGCGTCAAATCAGATGGCACGGATAAATTCTACGAGGATAATCTGAAGGATTACGAGAGTCTGATGAATTACTGCATGAAACTGATGGAAGAAAACAAGCAACTCCTCATTGAGAATAGCGAGCTTCGCAAGGAAAATGAAGAATCGCTGACTTTAAATATTGAGCTGCTTGAAGAGAATTCAACCTTGAAAAAGGATAAGGACAAGCTCGTCGACGATAGCTTGTCAGTTATCGAGTATAATGAACAATTGGTCCAGAACAAGGATCATTCTGATGCGAAATACGACTCATTAAAAGAAAAACTCCGCATCGTTGTCACTGCGCTCAAGCCAGAAGCTGTTGCTAGTCTCACTCAGAAAGACCCAGAATTTTTAAATGGCATTACGAAATGAGAGAGCAGATTAAAAAAATAAGTCGTTTATTCACAGCTTTGTTGTTCTATTACTTTCAATTTATGTCTGTTGTTGCGTGGTTGAATAAAATGGATTGCTTGTAATTTCTTTGAAAGAGAGGTGAAATCAACTGGATGTACGATGTATTCAAATTTAAAGAAATGGTGGAGTTCAATTGAATGAGGTAATTCCATTTAAAATGATTCGAGTACCAGATATATATACTTATTTTCACACATCGGATACGTTATATCGGCCATATTTAAACTATGAAAAAGTGAAAAAGTGAAGAGTGCTTATTATTTAGCAGGTATAAACCCTGAATAAAGGTTGATTGTAAATCTTAAGGCTTAGTGTATAATACCAGCGCCTAAAACTCTTTTTTTAAATCTGGGAAGAAGCTGTTCTTTTTGATATTGTCTCGGCGATTGCTGGGCGTTGGCCTCCAGCGGAGGGAAGTCGATGAAGCAGCTTTCGGAGTGAAAGCTTTTCTTTTCGTTTCTATATCTAATTGAAAAAAATTAACACAATTTCTTCAAAGGAATTAAAGTATACCAGAACTTTTTTCTCGTTTCGTTGAGAGTAGCTGTTGGAACTTAAACTCTACTCTTTCTTGAGCATTTTGTGTAGGTTGCTGAATAAACTGCTTTTTTGGTGAAACTGAAGCTGCAGAGGGGGGAAAAAAATTTTGATTAGCTCCTTTGAATGAAAACTAAAGGAATTTACACTTGATTCCGGATGTAGTGAGAGGTTTCTTTGAAAAAGTCTCGTTTGATATATAGTAAATATTGTTAATGAAATTTATGTTTCCAGAGCTTTTTGACTCTCCGAGGGACCCTGATCCAGCCGTGTTACTAGCATCTTCGAGGGCATTCTGCTTTAACAATATAGTTAGCTCTTTATTCAAACAAGTTGAAGGTTATATACCTGGGTGCTTTTTGTTTGTTCTTCACATTTCGGTTTTGTCGCATCAGCGCCTTGAGTATCAATCGCGATCATTACATTACTCTCTGTATTTTTCGCCTTTGCAGCGCTTGCATTAACGGTTCTTTCTGATTTATTAGCCACGGTGTCGTCATTCGAGATCGAAACCTCCCCTTGCCGAGACGTTCTTTCCTCTGTAGTTTTAACTTGGGGCACTGGAACGATATTCTCTTTCATAATAGCTCCTTCTTTCTTGCTAGCATCATTTTGTAGCAGTTTTAGATGCTGAGCCTGGAGATTCTCGGGAAGTCCTTCCAGTATCCACGGGTGACATAGAGCTGTGTAACGAAGTTTCGGATCGATCGCAAGGCATTTTTGAACCAAATCGACGAAGCTTGGCTCTCGGCAGCGCAGCACTTCGTTTAAGTCCAATGAGCCTGGGATTTTGACTCTTCCTTTGGAATTAGGAAACTCTATAGGGTTTAAGTCTTCATCAAAGAACTTATTTCTCTTGGTTGCCCTCTTTGATAATAAACTTTTAAAAAATGCACAAAACAATTTCCTTTACTTGCAGGACATCCAATGATGGCTCACCAAAGACCTCCATGATACAAGCGAGTTGGTCTCCTTCACTTTCACCTGGGAAGAGCGGATAGCCTATAAAAAATGCGAATTTCTGATCAGCTTTTTTCCAATGAATTCTCTTATTTACCCATAAAGAGCTCAGCGAGCAAGCAGCCAAAACTCCACATATCAATCTGTGTGTCATAGTTCAGTCCCAGGATCACTTCCGGTGAACGGTAGAAACGGCTCTGGATATAAGTATACAGCTTTTCTGACTCAAAGCAACTTGAACCAAAATCAATGACCTAAATTGGATATTATTCCCTCTATTGAACAGGCAATTTACTCTTATCCCAGATTTATTAGCATAACGCAAGAGTATATTCTCAGGCTTGAGATCACAGTGCACAATCTTGTACTTTCTTGTGAATTTCAAGCAATAAAGGACCTGAATGGCGATTCTCCTAAGGAGATTGAGCGAAAGGCCCTAGTTAAACACGGTCATTTCGTTGTTTGACAAAACGCAAAGGGATACCTTATATTTGTTTAGTTTGATGAGTTCGTAGAGATTGATGCTGAGAAGGTCAAAAATAATGCATTGATGTCCTCTAAACAGGAACGCCTCATCTACCTCGATAATATTATGGTCTCCACAACGCTTATCGCGCATGAATTTAAGTATTCTGATCTCAATTTTAGCTTGGTAGTGGAATTTCGGCTCGTTTCTGATTATTTTCAGTGCTTTTTCTTCCTTTTTCATATGATCATAAACCTTCAGCACCTGGCCAAACGATCCTTTGCCTAATATATCCAAAATCTCGTATCTATACGCAATGTGATCGTATCGAATCGCTTTGTAGTCATTTCTAAAAAAGAAAAATAGCACGTCAATGAAGAAAATCTCAAAAGCATCAGCAAAGTACCTTTCGTCAACGTATATCTGCTCATCATGCGCTTGCAACTTATAAGCGCTCTCACCGAAATAGTAAATTTCTTTATATTTCAAGATTTCAGCTCGTTCATAAGGAGATAATGATGCGCTATAGTGCTCTAGCACGTAGTGCGGGCTGAATGGAGGTAACTTCGCCTAGAAAAATCGCGTTTTGTTGAAGACATCAAAGAAAGATTGATGAAAACCTTATATTCTCTTGGAGGAAAGTTCTCCTCAGTTTTAACTGGTCTTCTCGGAGAATAATACGCCCGGAAATCAACTGAAGCGTTCTTTACAGATCTTAAGTCCTTTGTTGAAGCCACATGCATGTCTTGGTGGTTCTGAACCGGCTTTGCAGGTGAATTGAGAGTGAATGAGTGCGTTTTAGGTTCATTGTTGATCAGACTATGCATTCTTTTCTTGCGAAAATCCACCTTTGAAGCCTGATTTGCCTATTCACATTCAAACACATCAATCAGCGCTGTTTTTGAAAAACCATTTACTGTGGTTGTTTTGGGCGCCGATGGCTTCTTGAAGCGACTGCTGTCTGATAGTTGCTCAACATTATTCTCAATATTGACACTGAGGTTGCTCCCTTTGATTCCAGATAAGTATCAATGAATCTAAACGCTGTATTTGATTTACTTCTATAGTTCGTTGTTGACTGCGTTTTTTGTTTCAATGCAGGCGGACTGTTCGAGTGCTTTGAGGTATTGATCGTGAGCATTTGCTCTTTGACGAGATCGTTCAAATTTATCGAAGAGTATTTCACTCTAGAATTCCTATAGTCCTGCAAGTTTCTGCGACTAACCGAAGAAGACCTGTTGTTATCGAGGATCATTGATCAAAAAGTCAGACGGCGGCTCGAAGCTAATGAAATTACTTTGTAACGTCAGTTTTCAGCTGTGCGGCAAGGTTCTTTGTGCTTTTTGGGATGATTTCTGAAGTATTTTCGAGGCCTTCAGGCTCTCGGTGGACGAAAGACAGTTTATTGCCTAATGAAGTTAAGTTTCGCGCTGAAGAAGAAATTTGATAAAACCTCGTCTATTTGGAGTTTCAGAGCTTGATTTTGAGAACATGAGATTCATTGGTCGAGGATTGATGGGAATTGAAGGTGGTACCAAACGAAAAATCGTATCGGGCTGGTGTAACGATGTTTTAATTAACTAAAGCCTTAGTCCAATAATAATAGCACCACTTTTTCGCAGGTTATTTTGAATAGATTAATTTAGCTCTGCTAATTAAAAGAATATATTTCCTCTGCAAAAACCCTTGAGTTATAAAATAACGCAGAGAGTTGCTTTGGTATTTCACCAGTAGAAGTCTCAAATCAACCATAAAATGGCCTTAGAGAATGTTCGTTATGATGTTTTACCAGAGGAGACGCTTCTCCTGAAAAAACCTTAAATAACAGGCTTATTCTAAGGAATATTAAACATTTACCAGCCCAACTGAAATTATAAAACATATGATAATTGGAAAACTAAAGTTTTGATCATTACAGGTAATATAGTTGAAATTAGGCCTATGTATTGGTCCCTGCCAGCTGTTGCAGTCCAACTCGTAAGCTATCATACCTTTTCGAGTCATCGAACTCTAAGTTGAGGACCGCTGGCCCATGCTCGCTGGGTCGATAGGTCACTCCACTGTAAAAATCTCCTCTATCATGCTGATGTCCTCGATAGCGTATCGTTCTCTCCCCATGACTCAGCGAATGACTGAATGAACCATTATTTCGCGCTCTAAGTAGCTGTTTTGTCTCTTCGTCCGCGTCCTTTACCTCAGTATACCTTTGGAAGAAGTTTTTCGTGTGACTTGGGAGCCATGCCCTCCGAATGCCCTCATTCTCATAAGGAAGCGCTGCTTCGTTGATTTTATTCTTTTCAGGTGGAGGCGACTCGTATCCTTTGCCCTTGAGAATAGAAACCTCACTGTCGTATCGATGTGGTGAATGGTCCCCTGGCCTATGGGAAAAGGTTAAACATAGACAACAAAACCGATAGATATACTCTCTGAACTGAGTCATTGAAGCTGAACCTTTCATCGTATTTCGAGGCACTTTGACTATCTCCTTCCGAGCCTGCCTTTGAGAAGTTATTTTGCGAGGCCTTATTATTCTCAGAGATCTCTTTTCTTGCGGATTGTCGGCATGTAGCGGCTTAACCGCCTCATACGCTTCGATCTCCCTCTGTAACTTCAAAAACTCACTAATCTCATGGAATTTCGATGAAGTCTGCGCTGGCCGCTCTAGCCGTCCTGTCGACTGCGATCGGAACTTAAACGAGCTATTATTCGCTGACTGTTGCCCTGCAAACGCCTGCACGGAGTTATTCTTCGCAGGACCACCCGTAAGCTCAAAGTCCTGAATGAGTCCCTGGGTAGACTCTTCCTCCCTTTTAGTTTTCTGATCGATAGAATCATTTTGGCCCTTCAATTTCGTGCCCGAGGCAGGTCCTATGTAGTCTTGGAACATCCTGGCGGAGATTTTCTTTTGGATTTCAGGCAATTTGGAATCGAGATTCTCCATGTCGACATTGCTATTATTCTTCTTAAACAGCAAAGTCGCAGTTGCTGCCGGATTATACGGCTGGCTTTGCCTTCGCTCGGTGAGGTTCAAAAGCGACTCTTGGGTACGCACAGCTTGCTCTTTCTCGAATTCTTTACCGAGTTCCTTGACTCCAGGCCTCACAAAATGTGTTCGTAAAACCATTCGCTTGACTATATTGCGCTTCTTTAACTGCTTAGCTAAGTCCTCGCTCAAGGGATGATCATTGGCGTCTTTCAGATTTTCAAAAAGATCTTTATCTTTCGCAACGCGAAGGTCGTGCAAGCGCTCCATATGCCGCGTATGTTCCATTACCAGCAGTTTTTCAATAATCTCTCGGTTTATATCAACGACCTTCTCAGTCGTTTTCTTTTCGATTTTTTTCGCTTTCTAAGTCACAATACGGTTTCAAATCAATACAAGTCAATCGTGTTTTACGCTCGAACGGCCTCCAATTGGACTGCTCTCACCATCTCTCTCTGTCGTGTCCGTACTTCCATGTCCTAGCAACAATAAAGACGGCTTCTACAAATTAACTTACTTTTGCCCTTCCTGCCTTTTTTCGATTCACTCAAAAAATGTCTTAGCGCATCCTCTTCGAGGTATTCTTGATAAAGTTTCATTTTTTCCTGCAATGAGCGGCTTTAAAGTCTTCCTTTTCAGGTGATAATTACTTTGAAATATGCGTCGATGTTCTGATCCTTTTGTTTCTCGAGTTCAGGATCAAACTTCTTATTCATCAGGTATTTATGAATGAACGATGAAAACGTAAACTCGCGTTTTTGCCC
>ENA-UOTX01000893-UOTX01000893.1-compost-metagenome-genome-assembly--contig:-NODE-893-length-27565-cov-12.695285_pt1 | contig 27565 bp, 20 predicted proteins | sample MGYA00238143_ERZ746982 | MGnify/ENA primary metagenome ERZ746982 (study PRJEB28758, sample SAMN06268862) | compost metagenome | isolation source: single cell | place: USA: California, Emeryville, Joint... | reverse complement strand
TCATTAAAGAAATATCTTTCCCAAGCTTGGTCTCTGAGGATACCGTAGACGTTGATGATTTCGAGAGCAAGGTATCTGACCATGACTGGCTTGTGGGTAGTTGGGGTCATGTCTGAGTAGTAGTTAATATATTGGAATCTGTCCCACTCTCTCTGAAGATCAACTGTATCAGCATAAGTTCTCTGTGCAGCTTCATTTTTGAGGTAGTCAGGGACCATGAAGCCTCTAACTGCTCTTTCAACCTTGTAGTATCTCGCTCTTCTTCTCTTGAACAAGAGTGGTTGGTATGGGTGGCAGCTGTGTTGATTATAAGGTTATTGAAGGATGCAAGAGCAAGGGCTACCTCTGTCTCCAAATGTTCTCGGTGAGAAGTTCTCTTCTTTGCTCTCTGTCAGTGTGGAGTTCGAAATCTTCCATGCTGAGACCTAATTGTCAAGAAATATCAGTCTTTTTGATCTGAAGGTGGATCAAATCACCTCTTTGAATGGCAATATCTCTTGGCCACTTCCAGAACAACCAAGCAATAACAGGCTCGAAGACTCTGAAGAGAGTGCCGGTGATGCCTTGATTAAGGACTTGATGGGCAAGAATGGTTTGGGCGCTGTCCTTATCTTGGAAGTACCATTTCCTTGGAGCACCAATCACTCTTTGACGGCCGAGCGCAGCGCTGTTTACAATTCTCTCATATGCAACCTTTTCAAGTCTCATATTTCGGTCCCTCTTCTTTCTTTAAACTTTTTTAATTATCTATCTTTGTCGAGTTGTTCCCAATAATAATAAATCGCCAATTAAGATTTAAGGAACTTGATATGTTGCAGGAGTTCTAATTCACAAAAATATTGTCTTTTTGAATCTCAAGTGAAGAAAATTGAAATCTACAGATTTTGACACAATATGCGAGGCTTTTTCTTTTTTAGTAATGTCGATAATTAGAAACAGGTGCACAATTAAATAACTAATTGAATACATAAATCACAGACAATTTAAATTTTTTAGCAATTTTTGCATTTTGTTGTATACGAGCAAAACTATCATTCATTCCTAATTTTGAAATATGAAATCTCATATGCTATTTCTAAGCAAGCATTTATTGAATTCAAAACGAGAACTGTAACTCAACAATTTTGTCTCAATTATTTTGAAAATAGATTTTAGAAAAATTTCAAAAGCGTATTCGATTTGATAAATAGGCAATACAAGGAATCTTTCATGCATGCCTCCAACAATTCCCTGAAAATAAAAATACTTCGCCCTTGTTCAAAAAATTTTCTAAATATTTGAAATTTTGTTAAACAAGACGCAGTCAGAGTAAATAAATCTACGAATTCTTTTTATCCATCCCAACACAATCGAAATGAAAGTTGAAAAGACCCCACGACTAACAATTATAATGAGCTAATTTATCGCATTATTATCTTCAGACGTAGACCCCTCATCCGTAATTTCACGGATCAACGCTTGCTCAGCATAAAGAAGTTTATTAACTAAAGCGTTTTTCCTTCCTTTCGACAGCACCCATCTCAAATAAGCGAGAATAATTATCGTGCTGAAAATCGCAATGAAATACAATATAAGTATTTTTCCCGTGTTTCCCAAGAACCGTTTTATGTCTCTAATATCAGTAAAGAGCCCCGAAGCAAAGTACCAGTATACAAGTGCTGCGATGTAGAAAAACAAAACCAACAACTGAATCTTCAAAGGCGACATGCATTTTATCATGCGTTTATATCGCACTCGTATCATCATCGTCAACTGCAGAATGGTAAAAAAATGCATTGCCATAGCTACGAGTATTATCATCGAAGAGATCAAACCAGCGATAACGAAATTCGTTATCGTTGAACAGAGTCTGAGGTTGTGATTGCAGCCATTACTTTGAAAATTCCACAAGAAATGGGTCTTGTATTCCTGCAATTGTTTCGTCGCAAACAAGGCAATAGAAAGCGGGTTGACATAATAATCATAAAAATTATCGCGTCCAATCATGTACCAAGTCGGCTGGACGAGGGTGTAGCCGATGCTTATAAGCGGAATAAAGCTTAACACGACGATCAGTTTTAAATTATTGAGAGTGATTGCGTTTTTTCGATTGCGCTGGTAGTTGAGAAGCGCCTGAGTCTGGGCTCGACCATCTCTCACCGAAGAATTGAATCTTCCAATACCTTCATCTGCTTGAGATCCGCTTCTTCTAAAGTCGAGACTCAAGTATTGAGTTTCAGTTCTATCAGGAGGCAATGCTCTAGAATGTGTTAGATCAGTCTTTTGCATAATGTGTTTGATTTTTATTCCTGACTTTAAAATATTTATCAATGCATAAGGAAGCTTCCAGGGGTGGTTATGCTAGCATTTAAAACCAGCAATCGAGCCTTAACGATGTCTGTAGGGCATCAGACTAGGAAGGGGATCAGGTCCTTCTTCACGAATCAGATCGAAATATTTATTCTAAGTGTTTTATGCTCTTTGAATTGAGCCCCTTTTGACCGAAAAAACTATTGTTAACTCTTAAAACTCGAAGTCTATAGTTTTCTGGTCTGACAGCCTTGAAATTTTGTTGAAACTGGGTGAGGATTTGCGAAATTCCACCTAGCCAAATTAAAATCAAATAAATCAAATAAATCAAGGAATCAAAAATCTCATGGAGCCTGCGCAAAAAATATTGAAAAAAATCGGAAAATACGCTTACGAACCTTCTTCAGTGCCTTTGAAGAAGACAGCATTTGGCGATATCTATCAAGGCTATAATGCCGACGGCGGTCTTGAAGCGCCGGTTGTAATCACCGTTGTTCCAGTAACCATATTAGATACTCCAGAAAAGGATCAGATGTTCAAAGCTGGGCTTGCTGCATTAAAAACTATTTCCACACTAGGATTGAATCAAATCGTGCAGCTGAAAAATCCAACAGGAGAAACTCCCAAAACTGCAAACAATTATTATCTTATTACAGAAAGATATAATGGGAAATCGCTTGAGAGCATGGTTCAAGACAAAACAAAGCTTTCAGAGGAGTTTGTTTTAGATATCATTAAAAGAGTCGCTCAAGTTTTTGATTCAGTCGAAAACCAAGGAATAAAGGACGATGGTGAAACAGTAGTGCTGCTTCATCGCAATATCAAGGCAAATAATATTGTTTTTCATGACGGTAAAGCGAAGTTGGCGGGCTTTGGATTCTCTCAATTGATCAAAAAAAGTACCACCAGCTCACAACGGTTCGTTGGGACGCCGTTATATATGTCTCCTCAGATACTCAATATGATGCCTTATACCAATAAGTGTGACGTCTGGTCGCTGGGAGTCGTCGCCTATACGGCTATATGTGGGAAAAAGCCTTGGGTCGCTAAAACTGAGAGACTGCTGCTTCAAACAATAAAAGAAACACCACTAATAATTCCTGAAGAAGTTAGCAACGAAACAGGGGATTTGTTAAAACAGATGTTGCAATATGATGAAGAGAGAAGAATAAGCTGGAAAGACATACTAGATCATCTAGCATTGAAAAAAAGTGACTGATTTTGTTTAACTCAGTAGTCAATTTATTTTGCATTCAATCGTTTCCATAGTACATATAGCAAATGTCCAGCGAGTAGTTTCAATTGGAAACAAAGCACTTCAAGATATTGGCTGTCTTCGTGTGCGTTCTGAATTATGAATGTAGGCAATCATCATTTGAGTAAAGTAATAAATCATTGCTTGAAGCAGGCTGAGAAAGTTTCGGTTCAATAAGTTTGGTTTCAGATTATTGTGAAGAATTTCAGGATAAATCGGTTAATCATATGTTATTTCAACTTGAGTTCATTAGAGAGCAGAGTTTTACAATACTACTTGAAAGAAAATCAATCTTCCTTGACTTCACGCATAAAATTATCCGTCTATTGGATGGAAAATACAGAACTAGCAATTTTTCTGCTGCAAAATAGTTCAAGGAAGAATACGGACCCCTTTGCTGATTATCTTCTACGTAGGCTTTTAAATCGATATTCTCATTAAAAATCTGCTAATAAAATTTGGCTATTCATCACTTCTTCAAACAGCAAATATTCCAACCTCATCAATCAATGCAATCATACAGCTTTCACCATATAACTTTCAAGGAATATAATTACTTAAAAACTATTTACAACTACTCCTCAGCCCATATCCTCAAACTTAGATATCCGATGCGACAAGCACCTCTTTCTTCAACAGCTCAACACCTTCTTTATATTGCTGCTCAACAAGCTTGTGATATTTCTTGAGATTCTCATAGTGGAAGACTTTCAGTTTATCGTATCGTGTTTTATCGAGATTAAGGTAATCTCCATACTTCTGAATCATTTTATATGTCGTCGTAAACTTAATATCCTGCAAATTCTCAAACAATTCCCTTCCTTGAACCATAACATCCATGATACTGTGTCTCTCGATTATATCTTCCGGCTCCCAATGTTTCATTGGCGCACTTTTCGGTGGAGTTATCTCTAACTCGTGCTTAAATCCAGAAATCTTGAAATTATCAAGATATTCCAGCAAAGAATCCGCCTGGTTCAATCCAACCAACGCAAAAACTTTTTTGTACTTCCGATGAATGAGATACTCGAAGACGTTCGTCATGTACTTATCCGAAGGAACCACAAACACCTCAGGATATAACATATTCGCGATGGTGAGTGGAGTTAAGGGGCTTAAGTTCGGATAGTTTGGCAGTTGACGTGCTGATCGTGAAAGGATTGCCTCCAACTGCCCAGTAGTTGTTTTATTTACGATATTTTCTCTCCAGACTATTTCTGGCAGATCTCCTAAAACGATAGGGATCTTTCTCTTTTCAGCATAGAAGCACACAGTCGCTATGGCATCCAGAGACAGGCGCTCGATATGCTGGTAAGGTTTAAAGTTCTTCGCATTTTGGTCATCGGGCTCGTCAACGAACATGCCTCCTTTGATGAGATTCTCATAAGTGCTTCTTCGATGGCTTTTTGAAGGCATTACTTCCTCAGCTGAATAGGAATAATCTTATAATCTAAGAGAGGAAAGAGCGTTACCCTTGCGAAGTATCTGCTCGAAATAGCCAGAGTTGGAAAATTTGCCTGGAGTTTCTTTTTTCGAAACATCAATTTGAAAATTCTTCAAGATTTGATCAGGTCGCAGTTGCAAGACGATTATCTCTGGCTGCGCTTTTAGAAGGAGTTTGTAAATGTTTTTTTCAGGGACCTTATCGTAGCGGAGGCCTGCGATGACGAAATTGGCGCCGTTGTACGCAAAGGAATTCACAGCGCCTTAGACAGTGTGAGCACCGAATGAAATAGGATATTTTTTACCTTTGGGTTTCTTTTGCAAGATAGAATTATAATTCGTACGTGTAAGCGCGAAGTCTACAGATTTACCAGCCTGTTTGGCTGGCCTTTGGAACTCGTTTGTTGTAGCAACTTGGGTACCCTCCATTTCTTTGTCGTATTGTTGACCGGAAGAGGTGATTAGAGAAGAAAGGAGCGTTTTTTGTGGGTTGATTGGAGAGACTATGGGGATAATACCATGAACTTTCTCAAAGTCGCTCCCAAACTTCGTTGAGAAGTATCTGAGGCATTGAGATGTTTCCGGCCGTGAACAAGATTTAGTTAAACGATTTAAAGTTTGCATGAGAAATAAAAAATAAACTGCGTTTTTGAAATTTCGCTTACGAGTGTATGTAAAATGCCTCTAAATCGCTTAGGACTCAATAGTCAGCGGAAACGAACGACAGTTCTCAGCTTAGGATGAAATTAAGGCAGTCAGTAATGAAACACTTTTCATTCCTGTGGAAGTAATCAGCAATTGAAATTTTTCTGGAATTGAATGAGAATACTCTCGGTGAATATTCTTTGATTGCTTTTGGTCCTGCTGGGAGATTCTGACATTAATCAATTGCCTGAAAAGAATCCTCAATGTATCGTATGGAAATCAACATGTGGAGAGTTAAAGATTGTGGCTGAGAAAACAAGATATTTGAGATATTTGACATGCTATTCCTAAAATAATAGCAAATCTCAATGAATTTTTCGCAGATTTTATGGATCTGTCTTTTTAGATGTTTTGGGATACAAGGTGATCGATAAATAAAACTTAACACGAAATATAATTGTTAGTCTCCTATTTTTTAGAAATTAACTTGCTTTCTAAGATTTTTTTTTTTTTGTTTTGGGTTTTGGTTTATTCGTTTCATTTAAAAAGTATAAGTTTTATGAATTCCTAAGAGGATATATACTCAACACTGAAGAAATTTGAAGCCATCACCGCAGAATGCAGGCTGATCCAACTTTTTCGGGAGTAGATTTAATTCTTTTAGCCTACTAGACAGAGGACCTTTGCAACAGGAATCACTGAGCACCGTTCCTGTGCGTTTTCGAAAAAAAAAAATTGGTTTAAGTGGTAGGGTGTATTTCTTCTCTATAGAATATTCTAATCTGAGGAATTCAATGGCAGGACTTTATATTTTATTTCTTTCAGTTTATCGTCTGTGATTCGTGGGTAAATTTCCGTTGTAACTGGATTCATCCACTTTCTGAGGAGTATTTAGCTTTTCAAGCAGACTAACGTCAAATCTTAATGAAAAGCTGCTATCTCAGCTCGATTCGAGTGGCGGAGCATCGTATTTGCTCGTTGGAGACCAATGCTTAAATTAGAACAGCCATTCATAGGCTTTTCAAAACAAATCACCCGTAAAATGGACTTAATACCCGGCGGTGAATCATGAATTGAACTCCTAAATTTAGGCCAGTTAAAAGATTCAATCACCGTATTTATTTGGCTATAAGAACTATGTTGCATTATAATACATTAACGATAACTCAACTAAAGAACTCTCCCTAAAGAAAAATGGAAGAAGTCAAGATGGAATTCTCCACCACAATGGACTCGAAAGATCTCGACGCTCTCAAAAGAGAAAAGTTCGATCACAAGAGACTCGATGCTCTCCTTACGGAGATCACAGCGGATCTCTCAGACGTTAATCCTGAACTCTTTTGGAAAATCCTGCTTGAATTTGTCAAGATATTCAACGAAATGAGCAGCGCCTTATCTCTCGCATTCCAAGGTAAACTTTCTCATTGATTCTGTTTTCAAATTTCTTCTAGACATCACATCTAAAGTCGCTATCATGCAGAAGAACTACGTTGAATTCGGCAATCCTAAGATTGGCTTGCTGTCTTTTGTCTCTAAAGAAATGGAATTGAATATCCATCAACTTAATAGCCATAACAATAAAAAAATGAATGCACCTCCAAAATATGCGAAATATGAGTCAAGTAATGCCTTTCGCGGTTATTTAGTAGCTAATACTTGCTCTTAGCTGCGAGATCGCTCTTAAGAATGAGCTGGTTCATGGAATTCCTATCGGTGCTACTTGGTGGCCTTGGAAAGGATCCTAAAGCTGCTCCTTCGGACTGCGCTCGTGTGGCATACAAGGCCGCTTTGGGACCTCATCACCCTTTTATGCTAAGACAAGTCGCAAAGCTCGCAATGGGAGCGGCTCCTGGCAGAAAGAACTTTGAAAAGAAGCTGTTTCCAGATATTACTCCTGAGAAATTGTGTGAGATACTTATCAGTATGACTGAAAGAATTGACAAAGTCAGAGCCGTTATTGGGAAATTCTACACTGAGAATAAGCTTACTGAGCTTCCTTAGAGTAGATTAGTGCATGTAGCTCTTCCACCATTACTAAATTTCTTTAATGATAAAATGTCCATATTGATCTTCTTCTGATGTTTTTTGAAAATTCTAATATTCACAAAGTGTAATAAGTACCTGTTTGAACGAAATCAGAGCAATCTCCTCTTTCGTTGAGATTCTGTTTACTTTAGAGAGGTCGCTTATATTAATTTGACTTTGGAAAATTTTTGACTAATCGAGCTTTCAATATCTGATTCCTTTGTGAATTTCAACTGTCACTATATAAAATCGTAACCGAAATCCTTCTTTTCGAAAGCTACGTTCGTTGTCCGCTTGACTTTTTGTGAGATACACGCTACAATCAGCTATATTGACACTATTCATCTGAAAAAGTAATTCACTGAAATTGTTCTCGTAGTCTATGGAATGGGTCTCCGTAATCAATCAATGCAAAATTGAACTCTTTGCTCAATTCTGGGAGAAGGGAGAGTGCGTTGAACGATACACCCATCAGAATTTGGCAAAGCCTCAAGAGTGAAATCGTTCTGGTCAGAATAAGATAGTGTGAATGTATCCGATTCCTCTCAAATTGAGTTCAGCACAAAAGAACGCGCTCACCTTTCGCTATTTTAAGCTTGGCCTCCCAGAAAACTATAATATATTCCAACGCTTACAAATAAAAAAAAAAAATCATTTATCAATCATGGTCGAGATAAGCACAGAGTTTTCCACTGAAATGAGTTCCAGAGTGTTAGAAGTCCCCGAAAAAGAAGCATTCGATTATAAGAGACTCGATGCTCTCCTTACGGAGATCACAGCGGATCTCTCAGACGTTAACCCTGAACTCTTTTGGAAAATCCTCCTCGAATTTGTAAAGATTTTGAATGAGTTAAGTAGTGCCTTATCTCTAGCATTCAAAGGTTCGTATTTATCTATTTATCCCTTCAGCTCACTTTTTCATTAGCCATTACAGGCAAAGTCAAGAACATGAAGAAGAATTATGCTAATGCTGGTTATCCAAAGATTGGTTTGCTGGCATTCGTCTCTCGAGAAATAGAACTTAACATTCATTTATTGAATGGCAATAATAATAAAAAAATGAATGTAACTCCAGAATACGCAAAATATAAATCCAGTATCGTCTCTGCTGCGAAATCTGAGCTAATAGCATTATCTTAGCTGCACGATCGTTGATGAAAATGAGCTGGTTCTTCGAATTCCTATCCGTGCTTTTCAGTTCGCTCGGAAAGAACGACAAAGTTACTCTTTCAGGAAGTGTAAGCGAGGCATATACTATTGCTTTGAGTCCGCATCATTCTTTTCTGCTGAGACAAGCTTCAAAGTTAGCAATAGCAGCAGTACCTGATCGAAAAAGCTTTGAAGATAAGCTGTTTCCAGATCTAACTTCTGAAAAGTTATGCGACAAATTGAGGGATATGGCTGGAAAAATCGATAAGGTCAGAGGCGTCATAGGAAAATTCTTTACAGAAAATAAACTCACTGAGCTTTCTTAGGTTTATATAAGCAATTACAGTTCTGAGTAACAAACTTTTCGGATTTTGTTTGTATGCTTTAATTTTTTGACTCAAACTCAGCTGAGACGAATTAAAGTAGATATCTTACATATAACAAGAATACATGAGAAAAACTCAGCTATTGCTATTTCGTACAATTCTAATTCTCACTTTGTCCAATATATCAAAACAGCAGAGAGCTTTGATTTTCCAAAAGTTTGAGAAAAAGAACGCCGCTCTTAAAATTTATATCCTCTCTCTGATCTTGCTCATAAACCAGTATTCTCTTGAGACGCGAACACTGCTCTCTTTTTCGGTCCTCCTGCTTTCTTCTTAAGGATGGATGTAGGTTCTTCTGACCCTCTATTACGCTCTTTCTCTTCCTCAATGATTTTTTTCTCATAGTCTTTTTGACTGCGTGACTAAAGAATTAAGGACAGGTTTAGCGAGAAGACCATCTATCATGATTACATCTTTATCATGCTCGATCTTGTAGTTAGAAACTGGACTGCGCAAATAGAACATAGCCGTTTGCGATTTAACCATCCTTGAAAGCGCAAATATCCTAAAGAGGTTAGTGTTACATTCAATCGCACACAAAATAGTCCTACCCGATGATAAATTCAATTGCTGTCAGTACTATCGCAATGATCAAGAAAGCTCTTTCAACTGGAATCCATTTCGGGAAAGCAATCAGCGCGATGAGCGGTCCTTCTGCGATGACAGACAATACCAAGAATGAGATCAAGTCAGGAAACTATGAAAGATTTTAAATGATAACCTCGAATGCTTATAATTACCGTTTCCTTTATATTTCCATAGTAGCCGCTGTAAAGTCTTCCAATCTCAAAGAGCGCCCAGGGCCATATAATGATTAATCTCACGAGATTGAAAGCGTCAAATGCAAATACCCACCACTTGAGCACATGAAAGGAGATTAGTGAGATAGTCGTAGGAGTGTTGGATTACCTTGTAAATGTAGATGTAGAGCATGATGTAAAAGAAGACGATTGAAAAATATGCACGGTAATAAATTAGTTTTTGAAGGGTGAGGTTTGAGAATATTTGCGATTCGACGACTCTGGCATAGTTGTAGGAAATATAGTTGCAGTCTTTGTAAATTGCGTGCTGTCGTTGGTGGACCTCCGAAGTTGATCGAGGTTTGATGGTCTGGCTTCTGTCAATCAGAGTGCTGGTTTCATCATCGCTCTTGGTGCCCAAACGTTCGTAGGTATTTGTCATTTCTAAGGTTTATCTTTAAATTTGAAATATTTGAGAGACAGAGATATATCGTTTGAAAAATTCCAAATGACTTCAAACGCGAAAAATCGATGAAAATAGAATTTCACTTCCCAAACCCGCCTAGAGACCAAGTTTCTGAGGGATTGTAGCAGATATTGTTGCTCAGACGTATAATTACTAATTTCTTGCAATGAGATAAATATAGAGCCTACCCTTACCAGTCCGGGGGGATATATACCCAGCTATATTAATGAATTCATACTGAAATGAAGATGTGTTACTCCTTGAATAAAAGATTAAGAAAGAAAATATGAAACGGAAAAATCAGACAGAAGTTCATTAGTCAACAAAAAATGATTTAGGATTACTAAGAGAGACCAGAGCATTGAATGTAATGAAACTATTTTTCAAATCTTCATATCATCTACGAGTTGACAAACACAATTTTAAAGGTAAGCATCCGCTTTGTGAAATGAAATTAAATAAAAATTGTGACTCTACACACTGAAGTTTTACAACAAATAGCAATAGCCATTGCTAAAACGAACTGAATGATAAATACAGTAGTCATGAGATGAAAAACAAATTGTAATAGTGTGTAGAGACTTTACATTATTTACTCATACATTAGAGGGACAGAACAAAAACTCTTTCTTCGAGAGGAGCAAGGGACACCTTTTCCAAGCTCTCTTCCTTAGGTTCGCATTTGTATTTCCTATCCCAATTAATTTTAGTCTTCAACATTTCTTGTTTCTCAAGAGTTGTTGTCAAAGTAACTTCCTTTATCTCCTTGACTTTAATTTGCTCATAGGAGTCTCCTAAAAGCTCTTTTAAAGCAAAACACTTACCGGAATCTTGATCCCAGAGATCGACTGAAACACTTGCGTCTTCTTGAAGATTGTGGAGTCTCACCAAAATTTCATTCTCACTGTAAATTCTAATGTAGAACTTGACCAAGTTTTCATCAATCTCTTTATTTTCGGCTTCTGTAGATGAAGATTCCAAAGAATCAACTTTCGCTGTTGTCTTGGAGAGATAAACAATTGGTTGAGTATCCAGATTGTATTGTAGAGACCTCTGGCTTTGTGAACCTTGAGAAAAAATAAGCCAGTGTTTCGTTTGCACTGCAGCATCCGAATTTAACGGTTCTTCTACACCACGATCATCGTCGGCCAAAATTCTTCTATTGATCATGAGTTCCAGTGACCCGTCTTCCAAGCTGCTTCCACCTTGAGAACGATCATTCATTAATGTCACTCGACCGCCTGCTTTGCTATCTTCGATGTAAATTGCAGAGGTGACAGGGTAGTAGTTGCCACCCAAATGGTCTACGTTTTGGTTGAAGGTTCTCTTCTGCATTTCTAGACCATTAGCATCTGTGTAGAATACGCCTTGATTATTAATTCTCGTGTTAGAGACTTTAATAACGACCTCTTTTCCATCAGAGCCAACTGGAATCGGACCTAGTCTCGTGTCGATCTCTATCGTCTCATGTATCTCCTTATCGTTATAGAATCGAAGTCGAGTGACCAATGATCCTCTTACAATTGTCACTTCGATAACCTGGCTTCCCTTTTTGATACTCATTTCTTCAATTTGAGAATATTCTGTCAGATTACCGTCAGGCCGGAAGATGTAAGCTCCACTATGCTGGCCATTGTCCCGGTAGCTCTTGTAGTAACCATAGTCAAGAGTAAAAGAATGTGATTCTCCGTCGGCAGTGATGTATTCAAATACTTTAGCTCCACTCTTAATTATCAGTTTCTCGTCGTTGAACAAATCGATTGGATTATCCTGCTCAATCGACAGACTCTCTGCTTCTAGCTTATTTTTCTGGTCTTCAGTCTCAACAAAGAGAAATGGTTTCAAATTATTTGTTCCTACCTGAGCAGCAAAATAGATTTTACAAACAGTACTTTGGTGGGAACTATCTTCATCACAGATCAAGTCGTAGGAAATTGCTTGATTGTGCTCGTCTTTTAGAGTAAAAGACCCATCAGGAACGGTGAACTTAAGAACTTGGTCTTGTACTCGTGAAGGGTTATACACGTAAGCAACAAGTGAACCATCTCCAGTTAAATCATACTGTGAATGGTTCCCAACTGCAGCTACGAAAGAGTTCAAGGACACAAACGGTTGGACTTTATGATTGTATCTCTCTTCAAATAGCTCAGTCAGTCTTGATTCAAGCAATTGATGTATTGAATTATAACCTTCAGCAATAGTATTCTCGTAATCGAGATCAACAGCCCTTTTCGCGGTCCCTGTGATAGCATCATGATGCTGGAGCATTGAAATACCCTTTTCCAATGATAAAGTCGCCTCATTCAAATCACTGAATGAGACTTTATCTTTGAAGTAGAGCTTGGAGAGAAGCTTTTTCACGGTTTGGAGATACCTTGAAGCTTGTCTGATCATTCCCTTGAGCCAAGGCTTGCTTGTGAAATATCCTGTCCAATATGCGTGGGGTTCGTCACGGTATGGGAAGAAATCGTCAGTTTTCTCTGCTAAGTGAATGCGATTATTTTTGACTTCTTCAAAAACAGCTTTTGTATACTCAGTTGGAGTGGAGAACTGAGCTGTGACACCCAACTCTGGATGCTGGTTTAGATAGTCGATAATAATCTCCAATGATTGATATTTGCTATCCGGGTAACTCCATTCAAAATCGCCACCAATTTGATGAAGAATATGCTTAGTTGGGTAAGCGGAACTTTGATTTTTGATCCAGTTCGCATATTTTTCAGCTGCTGCTGGTGCTTGGCTTTCGCTCGCAGAGCGGAGCATAGTAATACAATAACCAAAAGGAGCTGGAGCCAAATAGTATTTCATGTAGTTCACATGAGCTAGAAGGAAGTCTTGGCTTTTTTGAGAACCTTCAGGTCTCCAGACCATCTCCAGCCCCCCGGTTTTTACTCGGTTGTTGAAGTCTTCATAGTCGATTCTCTCCATGAACATAGCGTCGAAACCCATCTCACTAGCCAACTTCGCCTGACCTGCAGAGTGACCAAACGTGTCGATTTGCCATCCTGCACGAGGCACTTGATCGAACTCGGATTTGATGAAACGATGTCCGAGAGTCATTTGCTCAATAATATCATCATAGTATGTGCATGCTTCATCATTCATGACCCATCCTCCATTAAGTAATTCAAGTCGTCCTTCTTTCACAAGTTGCTTTACTTCTTGTTTCTTCTCTTCTGATTGTTTTTCCCACCATTTTGTGAAGAATATTTGCTCAACGTAAACAAAACGCCGGTCAGGGTTCTTTTGTAGTGCATCGACCACATTGTCCAAGATACGGTTCACACAGCCTCTTTGATTCCCTTGAAAGTAAGAATCGGCTGTAAAGAGCCATCCTGCGTCGTTATGTGTGTGAGGGACTATATGGACATGAAGAGAACCAATTCTTCTAGGATTAGCTTCGACATCAGGCGCCAAGAAGTTTGTGCCTTGGTTTGTGAAAACGGCATTGCTTAAAACAAGCAAAGTGGAGGAGAGAAGGAAGATTTGAAAATTTGTCATTGTTATTTTGTGATAGTTAATTTCAACTTTGTCTTAAAAAAGGCAATCATGCGAGCCGTTAAATATTAAACGGTGAGCTAATAGAGCTATTCGTTGGAAGACAGATTCATTCTGTTTTTTGCTTTTGAAAGTGGCGACAGGTGATCAGCCATTGACTCCGCAATCAATAAACAGAACGATGGAACTCAACTAAAAATAATACACAGAGAGCCTTTTTGTTTATTTTGTCAATCTTTCGTTACTATCTCCGAATGAAGTGAATTTTTGAAGATAAACGAGATTATCGCGAGTATTATTCTCTTCAGCGGAGGCTATATTGAAAGATAGCCCATCTAGCAGTCGTTGTAGCTTTATCATTTGGATTGAAAACTAAAATGTTTCTCTAAGAGCTAATTAATCACTTAAGAAAGATTGGAGAAAGCAAAACGCAGAAATAAATGTTTCAATTGAGCTATTTGCAGGTCTTTCTACGAAAGCAGACAGGTTGGAAGGCTCCTCAATCAGGAACTTGACTATTCACTTTGTTATCGGTTTCTGCTACTCGATGCAAATAAATTTTATATCTTGTGAGCTCTTTGCTATATCTAATTTCAAAAAACAGACAGCTTTTGAGATAAGAAAAAATTTCTTTCATTTAACATGAGATACTTGGGAATGAAAAGCCTTTCGCAGTGAGTACTAATAGAGAATAATGAGGGATTTGGAAGTTGCATTTCAAATCTGCGAAAATAAAACCTATCCACATCTCCAAAAGCCCTCATCGATTATATATCTGACTTCCGAGATTTCTCTTCAGAGCGATTGATTTGGAGTTTAAATGAAGTAACGTGGTGTCTTTCACTAACATTTTGTAACTCAAATGCGTCATTCAGATGCTCTTTGTTGTAAGTTAATATCAACCATTTCCCGAGCGTGTTGGAAAGATGGTTGGATTTGCGGATGAAAAATAATAAACTTCTTGCTTAATCATCTATACACTGCATCCAAATTGATTGGGCTACTTCGAGGCAGAATTAATCGCTCGATTCCTCAGTAAGCACGGACGAAACTACACCTCAAGTGACTATTTTTTCAGAAAATATCATAAGCTTGATGCACTCCAAATGTTTTGATATAGATTGTCAATGTTATAAGATTGAAACTGTTTTGGAGACAGTAGGTGAATTTCTCTCCACAAGCGACGAATGCATTTTTACGTGTTGTGGTTCTACACACAGAATTGCCATAAGAAAAAATTACCATAATTAAAAATCAATTGAAAAAAAATTAAAAATAAACAGTCATGAGATCAACCACTTCATATAGAGGTGTGTAGAAAATTTATTGAATTTATTTATTCATTAGAGAGAGATAGAAGAAAGACCCTTTCTTCGAGCGAACCAAGGGACACTTTTTCCAGATTATCCTCCTTCTGTTCGTATTTGTAATTTCCGTCCCAGTTAATTTTAGTCTTCAGCATTTCTTTGTTTTCTCTTGGACTGTGGTCAAAGTGACTTCTTTAATATTATTGACTTTAATTTTATCATAGGAGTCTCCCAAAAGGTCTTTCAGAGCAACACAGCGACCCGAAGCTTGATCCCAAAGATCGATAGAAACATTTGTGTCTTCTTGAAAGTTGTGAAGTCTCACCATAATCTCATTCTCAGTGTAAATTCTAAGGTCGGACTTGACTAGGTTCGAAGTGGTATTTGTATTTTCAGCCTCCGAAGAAGAAGCATCTTCAGTTTTTAAAGAATCAACTTTAGTGTCTGTCTTGGAGAGATAAGCAATTAGTTGATTGTCTAGGTTGTATTCTAGAGTTCTTTGCTTTTGCGATCCTTTTGAAAAGATGAGCCAATGTTTCGCATTGCGGCATCCGAATTTAGTGCTTCTTTGAGCCCTCGCTCATCGTCTACCAAAATTCTTTGATTCACCATGAGTTCCAGCCAAACTCCTCGTAATCCTTAATCTTCTATCCCTTTGACTAATAATGGATTTAACAGTTATGAAATACCTTGGGTATAGAATTTGATTACTTGTTTCATTTCATTATATGGCTCATCATATTGGAATTGTTATGGAATTTGAAGAATTGGGGTGATTAGCTAAGTAATCTGTAAACTCATCTAACTACATCTGAAATTGCTTATGAATAAACTGCATCACTCCGAATCTGGTCAATGTAAGCACGGAAATGAATGTTTTGAGTCCTGGTCCAGAACGGAGAGAGTGATCATAAAATTCTTTGATAGTATTGCTTCAGAGACGATTTCAATTTTTGACTGCTGTCCACTCATGAATTTCGGTTGTTGTCCATTCTAAATTGGACGTCTTTATGTTTATTTTTCGCTAAATTGACATTATCCAAATTTGGTCAATCCGTTTCTTTTGATAAGTAAAGCGCTCTTTATCGAGTTGTCAGCTAGATTGATAGATTGAGAGTATGAAGATTTGTCTGAGCCGTGCTCTTGGCGAACCCTTTGTTTGACTTGAAGGTGATTTTGCTATCATGCAAGTCAAGCACTCTGAGAGTTTTCCATTATTCATTAGTAAACATATTGCTTCTTTCTTCTTGAATTTAGCAAAGTCCAAGTGTTATTGTTAGAAAATTTCATTACACCTTTGCCGCTTAAATTGTTGCCTGAAAGATCAAGCTTTTTGAGATTCTACCAGGCGCTGTTGGCACCGATATGCGCGTTTCTTCGTCTATAATAGAATTGTTTTGCAGCTGAAGAATCCTAAGTTTACTCAATTCGTGTTTCTCCCAATCGCTATAACTGTTTCTTGACTGAGGGATCTGGAGTTTAACGAAATTTTGATGACCTCTTTCGGAGTGAGTTCGCTGTGATTTTTTTTCATAAAAAGCTCATCAACTTCGTCAGAAGCTCCATCGATCAATCCATGATATTATTAACCAATTATTCTGCTCTCAGCTCTGTTTCAGAAGAACATATTAAGGGAAGCATTCTGAAGTTTCTCATTCGCATTTTAGCTCATTCAAATCAAAACTATGCTTTTAGTGTGAAATAAAATGTAACAGCCATGCATTTTTCCAAACTTTCCTTTCGAGATTGCAACTTTCTGTATGTACACAAAAAAATGATAGGGTCATTTGGCGGGGAGAATTGATATAGGACAGAAGGCATTCTCTTTAATTTTCTGCACAGATCTTATTACTCGCTTCACATTCAGTAATAAATCTCAATGAAGATTGCAGGCACGATTATATTCAGTTCAATCGGATTGTTCACATAGTAGTAACAACAATTGCAAAGAAAATTTCATAATGAAACTGTTCATCTCTGTTTGTAATAAAAATGCGAGAAAAGTGAATTCTTGCTTCTGAATTCAGAATCTCAATTAATATTTTTTAAATATGTCCAGAATTAACTAGTATCGTTATCATATGATGCTATTGTAAGAGTATATAGTCCTTGCACTTCATCAGTCAAATTCTCGTCATAGCATTTTCAATCCATGACCTTAAGAAATATAATTCGGTCACGTTGCCTGAATCCCACCAGTACATAATATATGAAGTTGATTACCATCAAGAGAAATAAAGGCCTTAGAAATTTAATTGCAGCGAATAGAGGGAAACCCTTGCCAGTCCATCCACAACTTAGTCAGGTAGTGCTTTCAAATTTTGTTGATTTCCTCTGTGTATGCTAAATTTTCGAATGATAGAGGCTTGGATCAACTTAATTTAATTGAACCAGCGCAAGAACTAATATAAATCCTTGACGGCAAGTCAGAAAAGTTTTTTTTTTCTCTATCTCTGTATCTCTGTATCTCTGTGTGTCTCTCTCTTAATACTTCATTGTTGTGATCGACGGCGATAAAAACTTGGGAATTTGCCTTTATTTTCTCCATTATCAACATGGCTGGCGCGGTCCTTTGAAAACGCTTTTACGAAAAACTTTTCTTTTTATCTCTGGCTATATCTTTTGATTGGGTTTTGGAATGAATTTCATAAAAGGAAGCAACTCCAGGTGGAAGAAGAGGATAAGTTGCTTCCGATCTAAGTGAAAGCCAACGGGAAATTAGTTTAACAGGTTAATTAAATTGATATCCACTCATTCAACTCCATAATAGCAGTCATTATCATAAACGGAAAGTAATAACAGTATCACTCAATTTTTCATCAGCACAACGTTCAATACCTGAATCTGAACTGTTCCTCGAAAGTTCCAAAACTTTTTGATTATTTTTGAAAAATAACGAATTTTATATACTTCTCATTCAAAAAACAATTGCAATACTAACACAGCACTTTCTATGACATCATACCGAATTTCAGTCACAGACTGTCCGTTTTCCAGTATATGTTTACTTGGAGTGCTATTTTAATGATTCTATATTTGCAACTTAATCAAAAGCTCTGATCTGTTAATAAATGAGATGCTATTTAAAAAGCTTCGGGAGCTATAAAAGAATCAGGCTTTGATATAAAAAGCAAACAACGTTTCAGAATCTATAATAAAATAAGACTCAAAAAAGTAGAAATCAAACCATGATCCCTCAAACACAACCAACATCCCAAGGATTCGCAGTTGCGATGCAGCCAAATGGCGGTATCGGAATTATGCCTGTTCAAATGCAGGTATCTCAGAAGATTACATTAGGACCCATCATCGGTAAAGTCACTTATGACTCTGCAAGAGTCCTCGTCGAATATGCCTACAACGCCACCGAAACTCTCTCTCTGATCGCTCCAAACGGCAGCAAAGTGGATTGCCAACGACAAGTTATTGCTAATCGCCCGGTTGTTTTCGAATTCCGTGGGTTGTCACCAAAGACGATCTATAAAGTCGTTTCGGCCTCTCCTTTTCCTGCAGGAGACAGCTCCTTCCGAACTTTGGACACAAAAGCCGCTCCTACTAACTTCGCTTTCGTCAGCTGTAACTCTCGTAAAACCTACGAAAAATACACCGACGAAAGAAACCTTTGGTCGGATGTTTCCCGAAGAGCCGTTAACAAAGAGCTCGATTACATCATTCACACCGGAGATCAAGTTTACATGGACTACTATAACAATATCTATGATCGTTGCATGGAATTAATAAAAAAGACCCCTCAAAATGCCTGGTCCCAAATCGTGGAGGAGGTCCGAGAGATACTGAGAGCTGAATGCCGACTTACTTTTGGAGGCAAGCTACAGGCTATCGCCATGGCTAACAGCCCAAATATCATGCAATACGACGATCATGACGCCAGAGATGACTTGGGATTCAGGAAAGAAGACAAGGATCCCTCAACTCCAGACGGATTTTACGTCCAACAAGCTAGATGGGTCTATTATGAGTACCAGAGACAGCTCAGAGAGGACATCGACTTCTCGAAGCTTGATAGTATCAAGTATGAGTTCCACGCTCATATTCTGAACAACATCGGAATATTCATCCTCGATTACAGAGGAAAAAATTCCTGGTTAAGAGCCCCTGAGACAGGTCAGCTTGGAACACTCCAATGGGAAGCCTTGAAAAGGGTATTCAAGCCTCATGGTGGAGACTTTGACAAATGTGAGTTGGCGATACTTGTCAGTCCTCTTGCCTTTGTGTTGTTTTCCCAAGGATGGACTGGAATCATTGGAAAGTTCATTGATGATGCCAGGGAAAACTGGGCATACAATAATCAAAAGGAACAAATTGAACTGATGAATCTTCTGGACGATTGGAAGATCGCAAAGAAAGGCAAGAGAGACCTTTTCATCGTTGCTGGTGATGTCCATATGAGTGGTCACACCGACATCTTCCGAGATGGTCGTCGAGCTTTCGGCCAGGTAGTTACGTCAGGAATCTGCCAAGAACCGCCTGCAGATTACACAATGATTTTCAGCAAGATTGCCGAAGGAACTTCACAAAAATTACAAGATGGTTGGACATTCGATCACCATGGCTGGAGTCTGCGAAACAACTATGCCATCGTCTCGGTGAAGAGTCTTGCTATGACTCCCGTATATACTGTGCGAACGATAACAACAGAACTGAAAGGAGCTATCAAAGAAGAGCCAATTGTCGAGTATTCAGGAAAAATCGTAAAACAGGCGAAAAGTAACGGTTGCTGTACCATTTTCTAAATAATGATAGCGAATTGAGTATTTGCGCATAGTTGCCAGGAAAACCCATATAGTAGGAGGGCGACTTTTTTTAATAGTCCAGAAATATATATGATTTCTCTTCATTTAATTGTAAGTGCCATATGAAAAGCGTGAATATCTAAATTATTATCAATTGTTCAATCAGAAAAGATAGTGGTCTATCCGGGAATATATTTTCATCTCAACTAAGATAAGTAATTAATTCATAAGATGAATGTAAGTATCAAGCTTAGGAAGTAACTTCTTATGGTTCCTGCTTGAGTCACGTGGATAGTAATGTACTTTGTCTCTATTGGAAGAAGCCCTCTTGAATCATGAATAAGGTTAAAACCCCCATGGATAGATAGTATCATAAGAGTTAATGCAATCTGAAATTTAGTCATCAACTTTACTAAGTTAGATTCAATGTATTATATTGGAGCTATAGATAAAATCAAAAATTTTACAAGCTGCAGTCTAATTGCAGCTGCTAATGAGAAAAAATGTTAAAATATTTCGAGCTCAATTCAGGGGTGGCTTGAAAAGCTCAATCTTTCTCAGTCTCCTTGAGCTTTTGCTCAAAATCCCTCATTCTTCTCTCGAGCTTGGTTTTACTTTCTTGAAGGCTTTGTAACTTTGTTTGAAGCTCTGTGAGGTTATTGCTATTGGGACCCTTCATAAAATTAACATATTCATTATTACATAGCAAAAGACATTTGAAGCTTACCAATTTGTATGCTGTATGGTAGCTCAAATCACGATCAATGTTCTCTTTCATCATAGGACTAGCTGTTTTATGCTGGACATTTGAGACGATCTTGTTTTTCGCAGGAGTATTGAGCCGCTTGCTGTCAAGTGACATTTCGACGACTTCCAAACGAGATTGAACACCAAATGGCTCTCTGCTGCTCTGACTGTTGTCGTTTTGGGTTTTCTCTGAAAGCGGAGCTCTAGAATCAGTATCTGAGTGAGTATAGAGAGACTTTGAGCGATTTTCGCTTGTCTCGAATCGAGGAGACTTCTTCTCCTTGCTTACTGAATTTTCTCGACTGGAAGACCTTGGTGGGAATGCTGCCAGCAACCTCGACTGCAAAGTTTGCTCTCGATTCATCGATCGAGCTCCCTCGCTGATTTTGCCTGATTGCATCGAATCTGGAGCTGAATTCTCGTCTTTCTTCGGGGTTAATATTTTTCTCACTTGGAGCTTCTGTTGATGCAGAATTTGCGGGGGCTCCTCTCTATTTCTTCTTTCCGCCGAGTTTTCAGTTCTTTGATTTGTAGAGACTAGTGGCGAGCTTCTTTCTGAAGGGTGCGTATGGACCATTTGTCTTCTGTCATTCGGAGAAAAGGCCAGTGCCTCATCAACGGTTCTCGATTCGAAATTAACAGTCTTATTCTTTCTGAATTGATTTCCCTTTCGATCAGAATCCTTTTTCAAAATTGAGAATCTCCTTTCTTCAGAAATCATACCCGCGTCCTCACGTTCTTTAGTTTCAGTAGTGAATAAGTGCTCTTGGTAGGAGATAAAAATAATATACTATCACATGGAGGCGATGAGAGAGTGATTGTTGGTAGATTGCCTTCTCCAGCGAAATCAGGGTAGCTTCCTTCTAGATCACCTGCGGAATGTCTATTGTTACTCCTGATGCTTCCTTGCAGGCTCCGTTGTTCTTGAGCTCGGAAGACCAGCGAGTCTTCGAGGGACGTTATGAGTTTTTTCAAATCATGAATAATTTCGAGCTTTTCCTCGAGCTGCTCCTGCAAGTTCTGGTTCTCGTCTATAAGCTCGTCATTCAAACGCTTGAGCTTCATAAATTCTTCTTCGATCTTAAAAGCCCCTTCATCTCTGTGATTCATCCTATGCATTTCATATGTTAGAAACAGTGTTGACTATTTTCAAGCATACGATCTATTCAGATTCTGCAGTTGGTCCTCGTAAGCCTTTTTATTTTGATGAAGCGATGCTTCTAACCTCTGATAATTGGAAACCGCACTTTCTTTCTCTTTGATTAAGCGAGTTATTTGAATGTGATTTTCTTCTTGCTTCGCAAACAGCTCCTCCATTGTTTTCTTGTCTTCTTCCTGTAAGGTCGTTAGTTCTCTTACCACAGACGTCATCTCATCAATTTTAGACTCAAGTACCTATTTCGAGACGAACCAGGGCCCAAATTGTTAACTAAAGAAAGCTAATAAAGATGATTTACGCGCTTATCCATGAGCATTTGGTGAAGCTCCGCTTCCTTCTTCCCAATAGACTCTCCATACTCAAATGCCTGTTTCTCTAACTTGAGGTTCAAGTCCTCAGCAACCTTCCTATAATAGTCTCTTTCTCTCTCTACTTCGACCATTCCGGTTCTATTCCTTCCACTTTTTTCCGTGGTTCGTTTAGTGTCGGACTCCATTGCAATGATCACACGCTTACACTCCTCTAGCTGGTCTCCGAGCGATGCCACCTTTTTCCTTTCAGAGAGAAGCGAAGATTCAAGCTGCTTGTTTCGCTCACATTGACCTTCTAAGTCCTAACAAACCAGAGAAATCAGTTAAGGTACCAGTCACTCAATTAAAGCGCTTCCTACCTGCTTTAATGCTGTGCAATTTTCTTCAAGGTTCTGTATTTTCGATACCAGCACTTTTTCATGAATAGAGCTATTTTCTTTCTCCAAAGTCGAAATTTGCGTCCTCAGATCATATATGATTTTCTTTAAAGCAGCGATTTCTTTATGCTGCGCTTCAATCGTCTTATTATTTTCTTCTTTCACGCTGCTAAACGACGCGTCATTGAAACTGAGATTCCTGCTGGGACTTTTGTCCAATATCTGATCAGTCAGCCTATCAAACTTCTGCTTGAGCGATGGGCTTCGCCCTTTCTTTGGATCAGATTTGAGTTTTTCTGGGGTAGCTTTCTTTCGTAAAGCCGGGTTCTTTAGCCCGCTGTAAGTGATTTTCTTTCGAGGGTTCTTCTCTGAAGAGTTTTGTTTCGCTTTATCAAAGGCAATGGAAGTAGCTTCTAGTTTTATTGGAGAGCGGTTTGGGCTTGCGGAAGATACTTCCGTTTGGTTGGGGCTTCGGCTTCGTGGTTTTTCTCTGATAGGTAATGAGTTGTATTTTTCTGATGAACTCATTCGGGAGCGTGAGTGGTCTCTTGAGTAGTCTCTCGAGTTATCTCTGGAGAAGCTCTGAGATAAGCTTGCATGGTGGGAGCGTGGTTTATCAGGGCTGGTTTTGAGGCTGATATGAGGTTGAATGGGTAATTTATAAGGCTTTTCAGCTTCATAATGATCAGTTTCTGCTGCAAAGCTTTGCCTTTTACTGAGAATGAGGTTGGTTGGTTCGGTTTTAGGGAAACTCTTTGCAAAACTTGCGGTGAACTCTTTGTCAAATTGCTGACCAGACGCACTGTTATAGATTAGCCGCTTCGATTCGTTGTGTTCTCGGGATTTTTCAAGCGATATTTTATTATATATTATGCTCGAATTAATATCATCCTCTTCATAAACTGATTCATTTCTCTGGCGGTGGATGGAACTACTAACGCTATCACCTCGCTCAGAAAATTTATCCGTTCTCCGTGACTGACTATGATAGCTCACTCTCTCTTCTTGGAACGGCTTGGACAGCTCCCTCTCAGTTTGCGAGGAGTCTGTATCCTCACGACCGTAATGAAGCGTGTTTCCAAGAGCAATGACAAAGCTGCCTCCACATGCAACAGAAGTCACACGCTTCCCGTCTAAGGAAGGGATTTGTTTTGGATGCAACCTGCTCTCATAGTCTCCGCTGCCGAGTTCACCGTGATTATTATGACCCCAAGAATAAATATTCCCTTTGGTATCAGTCGCACAACCAAATCCATTACCAATAGAAACGCGTTTTAGCGCTGTTTTGAAGCCAGTGATCCTCTGAGGCGTCAAGTATTCTCCAAAAGCGCCTGCGCCCCATAAATATAATTCTCCTTGAGTTGAAATCGCTCCAGAGTGCGACCCAGCAGCAATTTTTTTGAATACAACATGCTCTGATGCGACGATCTTGACAAATACAAGTGATATTTTCTTCGTTCCTATGCCTAGTTGACCAGAGAGATTCCCTCCAGTCCCATAAATTTTGCCGGCTTCAGTCAGGGCGAGAGTATGGTTCTGTCCGCAAGCAACTTTTCTTATTCTCGAGCTAAATTTGATTTGAACTGGTATGTTTTCTCGATCCATTCGCCCAGTACCAAGCTGACCGTATTCACCTGCTCCAAACATGAAAAGCTCGCCTCTATCTACAATTCCATCAAGTCATGCGCTGGAAGCTAAATAGAAATATACTTGACAGGACGCTTGTGTGTCTCGTGCCGCAGTTAACTTCAACAGCCTTGACTGGAATAATCGCCCCAGTTCTTTCATCATAAAACTCAACTTTCTGAGGCATATGGTAGCTATCGTAGCTTCCCACTCCAAGTTGTCCATCTGAGCCATTACCCCAGCAATAAAGGTCTCCATTATCTGAACAACAATGTTATCTTACTGACTACTATTACTGATAAATGATACCTATAACAGCAGCGGTGTGGCCCCATCCACAGGAGACTCTTATCGCTGTGAGTTGAGAAAGAGTATTGACCAAGCAAGGCGAATGCGAGATCGAAACGTTTCTTTCGGAGATGCCAAGTTTGCCGTTGAAATTGCTTCCCATAGTGTATAAATAGCCGCTGCTTGTAATAAAAGCCGAATGGTCTTCTCCGCAAGAGATTTGACGAATTATCACGTCAAAACTACAAAATCGTGGAGTCGGGTAGTTCTTTCCTGAAGAAAAAATAGTTGTAGCTTAATTATTGATGATGGAAGGATACCTGTTTTTCTTCCCGCTAATCCCATTTGTCCATTACTGTCAGCTGCAAATAACAACAAAAGAAATTATAAAACAATGAATGAAATAAGAGTGCTTACAGCCCCAGGTAAAAACTTCTGTGTAGCCATGAGCTTGTTCTGGTTCCTTCTTCATCAAACCGAATAATTTTTAGTTGGTATTGTTGAGCTTCGATTTCAAATTTTTTAGTTTAGCAATCCGGTAAATTTCTACACGAATAAAATTTATCTTAGATGTTGTGATTTCGTTCAATGAATTTGGTTGCATACTAGTTATGATTCTATATTATATTGTCAACCGACTTGTCGAAATAAACTTCTTCTCATTACTATTGCCTGAAAACGGAGATTACGCAAGTGACATTTTATGGAATGACTGAAAATCTGAGAAAATACAGGAAAGTCCTAAGATGGTATCTGCCTTCAACTTCTAAAGACAAATATTTCTCACATCATCAAAGAAAATAATCATTCTCTCTCTCTCAGCGCGTAATCAATAGCCCAGTGATTGTAATTGAGCTAAGACGTAAGAGTAATCTTTCATTATTAGCATGATGACTACTCGAGAAGATAAATTGCTAGAACTGCCAATAATGCTCACAAATTCAATAAGTATAAGCCAGAGGATCCAGACTAACATTCTAGTTTATTGTTTGCTTAATAATTTCAATTATCGAGTTAGAGATCATTGCCGTTTTTGTTGTGTCAGAATTTAAACAGCTCACGAGTCTACCGATAACCCACATCTGGAAAAATAGAATGGTAATTTTCTATCATTCGTAATGGTGATATTCTTATGAGAATTCTCGTTTTTCGTAAAACTTTGTTGAATTTTCGCTGATACCGTACGAAAATTCTCATTTCCGAAAAAGTGTTCGGGTTTTTTTTTATTGTTAAAAAATTTCTAAGCGTTTGGAAAACTGATAGAGTTTGAAAGTTAAATTATTGTACTTAGGAGAAATCGAGGCATTCGTTAGACTTACTACTTTCTAAATTGCCTTTTTATTATTTCGCACGAAAAAATGCTAAAGAAAGTTACTAAAACTGTGGACAGACAAACTCGAGACAAAAGCCACCAGGCTCCTGGAGAAACTGAAGCAGTATTACAGCATAAAAAGCTTCGGGAAATCGATAACAACATATCTGACTCACAACACCACGGCGTCGACACGCCTGCGACCCAACTCAAAACCAAAGGACAAGCAGCAGCTAAATCAATTACTTATTTGAATGAGACAACAATTTATGCTGGCAGAATATTAGAGAAACTAACTCAAGAAAAGCATCGCATTCTTGAACTGCAAAATAACGATGACGGAGAGGCTCAGAGGGTTCTAGAGCACGCGCAGGACGAACCGGAAAACAGAGAAAATATGAGCCCAGAAGAAAGTTATTCTCCAAAGAGCGTTCATCATCGCAAAAGTCCTACGGGCGTATCAAATGAGGCTGAAATTGCTGCTGAAGAAGATGAGGAAGAAGAAGAGCAAGCACAAGAAGAGGAAGAAGTGGATTGTGAGACAGAAGCTCATGTGGAGTATGAAGTCGAGGAAGAAGAAGTGTATGAGGAAGAGGAAGAGGAAGAGGTGGCAGAAATCGAAGCAGACTCTCAAGAAGCCGTGGAAGTACAGGAAAATGAGCAAGAGGAACAAGCTGAAGAGGTTGACGACGAGCATGAGGAATCTGAACAAAGTGAAGAAGCATTGCCAGCTGTGGAAGCTGGAGAAGAAGTACAATTAGAAGGGGAGGCTTGTACTGAAGAAGTTGAAGCTGACTTGCAGTGCGAGGAAGAAACAGAAGAAGTAGAAGAAACTGAAGAACCAGAGGAAAATTCTGAGAATCTCGAGCACGAGGAAGAGGCTAATGAAGTTGAAGTCTTTGTGGTAGAAGAAGAGGAGGAACAAGAACTGAAAAATGAAGAGGAAGAGATCACTGCAGGCGAAGAAACTGAGGTTATTAATCTTGATAGCGAGGACAATAAAGCACTTGAGGAAGTGCATGAGCTGCCAGCCACAACGGAGGAAGTCTCCGAAGAAGAACTTATTCCACAATCTAGTTCGAACACAGTCGAAACTAGCAAAGATCAACCCGAAGAAAAATTTGTTGTAAATTATGAGAATACAACCGACTGCATCGAACATGAGGAAAAAGAGGAAGAAGCAGCGGACGAAGACAACAAAGAGGAAGAAGAAATTGATTCGGGTGAGCAAGTGGACAAAGCATCGACATCGCAAACACATGACGATAACCTCATAGAGCAAGAGACTGCAGAGGAAGAGGAGGAGCCAACTGCCATCGAAAATACCGACGAGGTCATTGAACATGCTGAAGAGAGCGAAGAAGTGGCTATAATCGAACAACCTGAAACAGAGACAGCAGTCGAACAAAGCGAGGAGGAAGAAGAAGAGGAAAACTATGCTGAGCAAACTGACGAAGCCGAAGAAACCAACGAGAAGGAACCTACAAATGATCTCGAACGAGAAGAACCTGTGGCCACAGCTGATCAGGATAATGGAGCTGCTGAGGAGGATTCGAATGAACACGAAGAGGAAGAAGAGGAAGAAGAGGAAGTAGTGGAAGAAGAAGAGGAAGAGGAAGAAATCGAGGTTGCCAAGAATCCTTCGACCAATTTGGCAGGTCCCTCTCTTCAAGGGGTCCAAGCCTTGGACCAGCCTAAGGTAGCAGAACTACTATTCGTCAGCAGAAAGCATATTAACTATGGCAACACGATGCCCGGACAAATTATTGAAGAATCATTAGAAATCAG
>ENA-UOTX01000892-UOTX01000892.1-compost-metagenome-genome-assembly--contig:-NODE-892-length-27599-cov-8.829882_pt1 | contig 27599 bp, 25 predicted proteins | sample MGYA00238143_ERZ746982 | MGnify/ENA primary metagenome ERZ746982 (study PRJEB28758, sample SAMN06268862) | compost metagenome | isolation source: single cell | place: USA: California, Emeryville, Joint... | reverse complement strand
ATTCTTGATCAAAAGGCGTCCGATTTACTCGACAGTAGCGTTTCAATAGAAATGACGTGAGAAATGTAATGAACGATGTGACCAGGAAGCAAAGCCAGATAATCCAGAGCCCTGCCACTTCTTTCACAGTGACACGTGTTTGGTATTTGTCGACTGGACAGCCATCTTCCTGCCGTAAACTTTTGAATGTTTCTTGTGTTCGAACGTACTGTGATTTTGTTTCGAGAGCCTTTAAGATTCCATAATTCATTTTTGTTTTGATCTCTTCAGGAGCGTGCGGGGCCCATACAATCCCATAATTAAATCTGATAAAACCTCTGAAAACCATCTGGAAATCACATTCCTGACGGATCAAAAGCTCAATATTAGCAGAATCATCCATGAAGTATGTACAATTAGTACTCCGAAATGATTTTCCTATCTTTTTGTATGGATCAGCATCTTCAAAAGCATTGCTCGTCGAAGGCTGCTCAACGTACCGACCTCCTATAGTCTTTACCTTATCTTTGAATAAAAAATTAGCTGCTATCCTGACCCTTCGGAGATCATCGATAGTGTTCACTTCTCCGAACTTCTTCTGTCCTGCGAGCACATTGGTCAATTTCGCAGTATATAAAGTCACGATTATAGTCATCCCTCCCAGGAAGATCAACTCCAATAATCTTGACTCAGGCTTCAAATTCTTTAAGAAATCGATCTTGAAGATGTACACGTAAAAATTATACACAAAATTGAACCAATTTTGCTCTTTCGTTTGAAAAATGTAGACCACCAGTCCCAGCAGAAATGGTAGCAAGAGCAGAAATAGAAATAACTCCCAAGTGAAAGACTGGAAGTAGAACAATTTAGTAATCTCTGGGCTAGTGTCTTTTCTATAGAAGATGGATATACCCGTTTCCATAGTAGGTACTGAAAATGAATAATCCACATTGAACGGTAGTCGCTCGATATGATATAATCCAAAACTTCCGATGATAGCTTCGCTTCCATTGTCTCCTAATAGATAGGAATCAAAACTCAGAGGGACACATTGGAGAACGAGGTCCACCCCATAAGTTAGATTCGCCATCTCCATTTGCGTCCCGTATTAAATCGACTTCATAGCCTCCATAAGCAGAGACATTGTTTAGATTGTTTAAATCACAGACAGCTGCGTAACTCCAAGCTGTAAAGGTGAGTATATAAGGAGGTCCTGGATCAGCAGTTACGATCGGGAAGAGTGCAATGATGATAATAGCCAAAGCGATCATAAAAAGCAAAAGATTCAGAGTGGAAATATCTCAAGGAAAAGCAAACTCTTTTAATTGTTATTAATGACCAATTAATTCAGGAACGATCTTACTAAAATTATATTTAATTAAAATACCTCTTTTAATAAAGCTCGTTCCTGAATTAATTTAGAATGTTTACAAATAAATGGTCAATGACCTCTGCAGAACCAATGAGAACTAAACAAAATGTGAAGTTAGGATTATGTTGATCTCCTTGGATTTCCTTGTAGCAGGATGATTTATTAGGGGTATTAGAACGTAATTCTGGTCTGCAGATGAGTTTGGCAAAATCTTTTTGTAATTCCCACCGTTTCCAATCTGTAAATTCGGATAAGCGAAAGCAAAGAGAGTACATTGAAGCAATAATGAGAAGAATAAACTGAATAATGAAAAGTTGGTTATATTTTCTAAATTAAAAAAAAGATGGCCATTTTACAAAACAACCACAACAACTCAAACACTCACTGCACACCAGCGGTTTTTCTTGGTATTATACACGTAAGATACTCCAAGAGAGAAATAAAACCTAAACGAAGCTTTTAGCTTCTCTAATATGAGCAAAAGGAAAAGTTTTTAACTATTTTCGCATCTATAAAGGAATTTACTTCTTAATCATATTCATTGAAGTTAGAATCATATTCTGCTTTGTTCTTGTTCATATCTCAAGGTTTGGCTTTGACTCTGCTTTTCAGTTATTGCTATAATTCTATTTTGGCAGTTGATTGGATTTCTGAGGTTGTAGGGTACTTCGCCTAAGAATCGATAAATAAAGTTATCATTATTAAATAAACACAAAATCAAACACTCATGAGATCACAGAACAAAACACTGAGCATTTCACGCACGTTAAGATATTACTTGTGCCAGACAGCTCGATCTCAGGATCGGGAAAGATTAAAAGACGATGTCTTCCGCTAAAAAAATGAGTTTTTTAAGTTAATGATCAAAAATATGTTTATTCTACAAGCAATTGATGAAAATATCTCTATAAATAAGATTAGAACAAGAATTGAAATGGCCGCCATCGGTTAATACCCATTTTTTCTGCTGAAGTGCGAGCTATCCAAATTATTCTGCTACCTATGAGAATTGTATATTCTGAACCTTCAAATTCATTTTCGGTGGGTAATTAACTGTCCTATTTTTCGAGCTACTCTTCTTTGATTGAAAAGTATTATGCTATCAATTGTCGGGCATCCTTTATAATCCTGAGTTTCTTAGATATCTCTGGAGATACCACCTCTGAGACGAGAATGAATTGCGGGTGGGCCATTATCGGCTTGAATTTCGCTGTATTAGGTTTTAGTGGGATTCTTGGAATATTCTCGGCTGTGTCATCAGTAATCAAGGGCATTAAATGGATCAAAAACTACCTCGAAGAGCGCAAGAATCGAAAATCAGGGTCAGCGACACGACCAGATCTCCCTCAAGCCAGAGCTCGCCCTAGCAGAGTTAACAGAATAAAAAGAACAAAAGCTGTGCTAGAGCGACAGACTACATCTCAAGATACTTCAACTGTTAACAATACAACAGCCCCTTTTAATTAAACAAGGAAAAGCATGATTTGTATTTCTATTAAATCTTTCCTGATTTGTTTTGTAAGATTCTCTAATCTCGAAATTAACGGCTTATGAGATAGATAAGCAAATTCGGAAACCAATAATTTGTTTTCTCTAACATTCATGTTTTGGTCTATTATCTTCAAATGTATTCACTGTTTCATTTAAAAAAAAAAATTAGCTGATCCATCTGTCAAGAGCTTTATCAAATAAAAGGAATTACCAATCTATGGTGTATTATTTCAAGTGAAGAAAGCAACTTTTTTCAGAATCAGATCTAAAAATATTCTCATCATATGATGCTAATAAATAAAGCGACAAGAAACCTTTTGTTTTCAAGACGAAAAATGTAATGCTTTATCGAACACAACAAAGAAAAGGGATTTTGTAACTAAGATAAGAGAGAATGAGAAGAAAGCACTCAAAAGTACTTCTGCTTTAGTATTCGAAAGAAATACTGGAATAATATGTTATACTGGAAATACTCTTAGACTACGAAATGCTAAAATATTGTGCGAAGCTTTTTAATTTGCCGCAAGAGAAATTAAAATAGATGCTGTACCCACGAGGCACAAGCGACAATAACAAACAGGACCTGGGACTTGTTTGACTTTTTTTCAGGAGCGCGCTTCAATCGTTCAATTTTTGTCCGTAACCGGTTAGAAAGCTTTAATTTTGTTTCTTTTCTGGTTCATCCGGACTTTTGAAATTCAATTGATAAAGAACGATGAAAAAGCTGCCTAGATATAGGTAAAGTATTTAATGATATCTTAGCTCATAATTGATTCTTCAATCATTTTCGTAGATTTAAACTTTATGGGAATAAAGCAACCAAATTCTACTTCCCTATTATGTAATGAGTTCATCCAACTTTCGGGAGAGAATTATTCAGCTTGTTAATATAAGCCTGCTCAAGATTATCACAGATTCTTTTCGTTTCTGTTCAAAGATCCTCTTCTTAGCACAAGCCATGCCAATTGGAATAGCGGGCAATTCGACAATCAGTTGTTGTTCCAATATCTCCTTCTATCCGTATTGATCCATCTTTCTGATATATTGAATAATACTTCGACAACTGATTGCGACAATAAAGCCCCAAATCTTGAAAAGTAAAACTTAAAAGATTATGGACTTTAACCTACTGTAGAAAGAGGGAGCAGCGAGTATCATGTACCTACGTCGCAATTAAAAATTATATGCAATCAATCCACCGATTTATTGCATTTTTTCGTTCAAAAAATTTCAGTTTTTGCCAAATGATGAATGCATTCTATTTTCCTTTTAAAAAATGTCTATATGTGCTATAGTCTCTCAAATAATTATTTCAAAAAATCAAGATATAGATGAAGATTAAAACAGTTGCATTTTCTAAGTTTTCTAAGCTTCTTTTGTTAATTTATTCGAAAAGCTTGGGTTCATCCAACTTTTTCAAAGATGTGATTTGCTTGCATCTTTTATTTTCTGAATTTCACATAAATATCCTCTTTGTAGAGGAAGTCTCAGGAGCTCGTCGCAGTTATAATCAGAGATGTGCAGCTTTCAATGGCATTTGAGCCTATATTTAATACATTAATACTTTGCTAACTACAGACTTATCTTATCGGCGTAACCATATATTGATAATGTAACAGTAGGAACTGGCAACTCCGAAAGATAATTTTCTATTTTCGGAAAGTCTCCGGCAATGCCACAACCTGAGAAATTATATTAAAGGAAATTCTCTCACAATAATTTCCTTACTTTGACAAAAACCACTCTCATTGTGCTCAAAATACCCAGACGGGCAGCTCGAAACACAAGTTTGTTGATCATAATACTTGCCTGGAACGCACTTCGCACATACTCTAATCTGTTGGTTATAACTGTGGAAATATTGCGCACAGTCAAGATCAGCTATGGAATGAAAAAATTAGTCTACTTGAGGTATTCATTTTACTACCGTTGGCATATGTGTCTCCTGTTGCAGAATAAATTTGAAAGTGGCTAATATCCGCATGACTTCCGCTTGTAACTCCTCCAGATCCATCACTCAATCCGCATATGTAAAACGTAGGGCTAGTAAGTTTCGGGATTAGAGGTAGCTCTCCAGCTTCAGAAATCAGTTGCGTAGTGATATTTTGATTATTGAGATAGACTTTGAAAAATTTTTCGGTCGAGAGAAGCTGAGTGTAAGATGTAACCATCAAAGTGTACCAAGTATCTATTGAAAATTTCGTAAGTAAAATGAAAGTATTGATTGTCACCTGCAACTATTAAATTCGGAGGCATCTTTCTTGAGTTGCCTCCAGTCTTAAAATATGAACTGCCATCGCTTGGGTGGTACTCAATCGCAGAGAACGAGGATGCTAAGCAGGATTTGAGAGGAGGGTGAACCTTGAGGCCGAAACAGGAACAATATCGTTAGATTGGGGTCCAAATCATCGCCTGTGTAAGAGTAGGTTGCAATTTGACTTCCTGAACAGCGAATAAAAAAAGGACCGAATGAAGGATCTAAGGTATCACTGTCATCCAAACCTAGATTATAGATTGAGTTATGCTCAAAGAATGGGAATAGCAGTACCAAAAATTTCATTATCTGTGGCTGATGATAGAACTCCAGGAGCGTTGATTGCGAAGGTCATCGTAGTTCGAGAAACACTAAAATTTTGGGGATGATCTGTGACATACATGAAGTCGAATCCAAATATTTTCTCTAAGTATATTATAAATCGTGGAATATAAAATAATGCATTACCAACTACATAATCAGAAAGATTTGGTATCAGAGAAACTTCCTTAGGATAAAAATTTATATAATATCTGAGCTGAGACATTTTGCATCTGCAGCCTCCTCCTCCATCGCTATTTTCTCCAATGTAGATTTTTGATATATAATCCGGCATTTTTATCTTAGTAGTTGGCGCGGGTCCGAAACCAGTCTCGGCATAATCAACTGGTGGTGCGCCAGCTAGTCCAATATACCCAAATGTATTATTTGAGCCTGCAGTATTGTCGTATGAGAAGAAGAAAAATGTCCATAAATTTTGCTGTCAGTATGTGTAGAAACCCAAACTCTGCAAAAATAAGTCTAAATGCTTTTTAGAAAATTATTACTGAATCTGGATATGAGGTTGCAGGAGCGTTTTCCAGAGACGAACCACCAATGAGATACAGTTGAAATGGAAGTTCGGCAAGATTAGTAGAGAATTTCACACCGAAAACTTGGGTAAGAGCACTAATTGGTTTTCTTCAAGATAACAAAATTTGAAATGTACCCGTCGTATACATAGAAAAATCCATATTCTGAATCTCCAACAGGGTTCAATCTTTATGCCCATAGACCAACACTGGATCCGTTAGCAAGAGCACCACCAGAATCAAAGATAGATTGACCATCAATTGCATACCATTTTATCGCGGGTGTAGTATCAGGTCCAAAATCAACAGCGTTTGTACCAATATGTCTACCACCTCCCATAGAGCTAGCAATAATAAGACAAATGACCCCTTGAGTTTACTTGTTGATCCTTCAAGAGCCAAAAAACTGAATAAGAGGGTGTGTGAAGGTAGCAACCACTTCATGAATTGAAGAATTGTGTATCACACAAGCAATATTATTTTAATTGGCTTCAATAAAATTCCAAAAATATAAATCGATGAAGAATTTGCTGTGATCTCTTATTTAGCATCAACGAACATTGATCTAGCTCTATGCTGCTTAAAGTTATCATTGAGTCACTTAGTACCAAGCAAGAACCTGTAACATAAGCGTATTTTGGCTCGTCTAAATGGTTTTTTTTTGTAAAGAAGAAATATTGGATTTCAAAGTTTAAATATGAGTCTGGCATTGCCAAATCACCATCCACAATTACGATAGTTATATGTGCATCAGATGAGTGATCTCCTGGGGTTACATATATCAATCCCTGAAATGCCGAAGCATGCTAAAAACAAAAAATTTCCATTATTGGAAAAAAGTGTAGTTGTATCTGAATGGTTTCCATTCTCATATCTTCAAATTGAGTCTTACGAATAAGTCGCAATTGGCAGTTCACTTCAAGATGTCCATTTTTCGATAATGGAATAGTTTTTCTGGATTATTGTATTAAATCAATTTCTTGCATAAATGATTTAAATCTGCAGGCCTTTTTCTTGCATTTGCTTTCTATGAGATGTCCAGAAGTAATCAGGAATTGTTACAATTCCATAAAGTTTTCATTATTAGAACCATATTTAGTTTATGGGGGACATTGAAGAGTAATACTCTCTGACTGCAAATCCTCTTTAGTAGTTTTTGGAATGGCTTTTTGAAAATGAATCAATGCAGGAGACTCAAGCTAAGGAAGAAATATATGAATAAATTTTCAAAGAAATTATGAATGTCGATTCAAGTTCGATATCTCTCTCGAAAAGCGAAATAACAATCTCCCTTTGAAAATGCATGATAGAAGCGTGTAGCAGCAAGCTGCTCTCTTATCGTGATGATATCTCCTATCTCTTGAATATGTCGCCTCAGCTTTTTGAGATTTATTTCCTTTAAGATGTAGATTTTCAAAAAAGACGGAGCATGTTGAGGTTCAAAATTTCGTTGAAGATATCGATGCTCATTCATGGACAACAGAGTCACGAATGTCTATTAATCTAATTAATTTTGGAAGTACATATCTTAAATATTAATCAAAACAATATTCCATGAGTGATAACGCAGGACATCCATAAAAGAGTTTTGAATTCCTGATCAGTAGTGAGACTCTGAAGCTCTGGAGGTGTGCGAATGGCTTTTTTGAGAAATGACAATAGAGTTTCGAGTAAGCCCTCTCTCTGATTTCGTTTCATTATTTCAATAGCGTTCCTCTTGAACTCTTTTGTAGATCTTTGGTCGGTCCGTTATGTGGATGCAATGGGCTTTCTGCACGGAGCCATCATCTCAGAAAACGCCTCACTCGAAAAGAACTCGAAATAAAGAGGAAGGATTAGAGACTTGACGTTGAGATCAAGGAGTATGAAGCGCATAAATTCTGGCGAGCCAATTTCATATCACCTCTTTTGTGAGAGCTGTGAATGCTGATGTGATATTGGTGCCACAGTCGTTTTATAGGCTTTATTGATATATTTGGAGATACCACGTCACCAATGAATTTCACGGTCATATGATTGAATCTGATCGTTCAGTTGGCCTCAGTCGCAGTGTCAATCATCAAGCAGCTCAAATAAATCATGACCGATCTGCAAACGATAAACAAATAAAAAGGTACCGAAAGTGGTTCCCAATCGAAACTTCTTTCAAACAGAACTTGCCTAACTTCTGAACAGAATAAATAAAATAATGCGAGAGCACTGCAATCGACTACCCGGGATAATTAGACCATCGATAGAAATCCCAAAGCTGATATTTTTGATTTCTCTAAGATTCCTAAAGAACGCAAGGTCATTTATCGCCAACAAAAGGAGTTGAAATATATGAAGATACGATTGCTTCTGATCTAAGGCTTCGTATTGATTAGTTTGCCAAAGAGAGTACGTTCAGGATTGCACCATTAATTCTCATAGAGCTCTGAGTTTTAATTTCAGAGATAACTGAAAATGCATTTATTAATAGCTGTGCTTTTTTCTATTTATGGTTCCAGATAGCAATAGATAGTAAGAAATAGCAATTGTAGGATACCCTGAATTTCCTGCTCCTCATCACAGAAGGAATTCTTCCAAAACACAGGGAAAAGGAGAGTTATTTTAAATTGTTTCAATTGTAAGAGTTCTCAAGGTGAGAATTATCAGGAGCTTGGTAATACCTTTGAATTAAGGAATCAGAGAAGAATCACCGATTACATGAGAATCAAGACAAAAAGTTGTTTTGGCTTGATATTAAAATTCTTAAATTTTTATCTCCCGCTTATCTTGACGCAAAATATCATTAGCTCAATCGCAAATTAATTGGACCTTTGCCTTATATAATGAACAGAAATGTACCTTTGTTCGTCTTCTTACTTGGCATTTTGAGCTCTTTTCAAGCAACGGGTAAGCTTAATCGATTTTTTCTCTTATTGTTTTAGGTTTGTGGACAGTTATTGATATTATGGGTTCAAATCAAATCAACTTCGATTCTGGCCTCTCCACTGCCCCTGACGATGCTTATCCAGCAGTGGACTTTCATTTCGATGGTGAAGCCATATTTGGCAGCGGTGGCTTTCCGGTCTCTCTTGTGGAAGGATACAGCATTGGACTATGGGCTAAAAGAGAAGCTACTGGGACTGAATATTCTTTGCTTAATATCTATGATTCATCGGAGTAAGCATTTTTTTCCCAATTTGAGCTAAATCTTTCCAGTGTGGGTGTTTTCTCGATCTTCATGCCTTCCGATTCCAGCGTTTATCCTTTTACAATGTATACAATTTCTGATGTCGTCCATACCAAAGCAGATCCAACAGCATTTGTAAGAATTATTCATACTTCATTCTCTTTTACCTTTTTCTATAGAATTACAATGACTACTACGCTGTCGGCTCCTGGCTGTTTATTTTCTTCTCATATAACATTAACACCCGCACCACCTTTGGATATCTATTTCGACCTAGCACAGCTGATAGTCTCCCTATTACGACTCTCGATCCATTAGAAGATTTGAAGGTACCAGAAACTAGTTCAATGTTCTACATTGGAGGCGACAGATTGCAAACTATGAGCTCCCGAGGCACAATTTCTCAGGTCAGATTCTATTTAGAACTATTTACCAATGACGAAGCAATTATGAAAAAGTTTTATGATTTCGGAGTAGGTAACGAGTTTTCTTTATTGCTCTGGCTGATCAATATTCTGTCGTTCAGAAACATTCGAATTTCTCAGTTTCACGCCCTTAGATGATGATTCTCAAACTTTTGCTGTCGATCAAGTTTATGTGACTGTTACAGTTGGTGCTGTTGAATCTTTGACGACAAATTCTGCTTCCGGAACTCTCGGTACGCATCAAATACGACTTATTAAAAGCTATCATAAATTCTGAAACGTAGGATTGACTTCCGACATCGAGGCCACTTTGGATCCTACATTTGGACCCTATTATATCAGCTGCCGAGGAAATCAAATTGCGTCTTATATTATGATGAATTTTCTCAGCGAGAACACGGCAATTATATTGGTGTTTCGAATTCCAATTTCAGCGCCCTCATCTTCAAGTCAAACGATACTTTCATTTCAGACAGGAACCACTGTTGTCTACCGAATCAACTATGACTCCGGCAGCAAGAGCTTGCAATTTAATAGCGGAGGCAACGAAAGAAAAACTAATCCGAATACGATCACCCCAGGTAATTATTACTATCCCTATTTTTCATACAATGTCGCAATAGGAACTTGGTATACTGCAGTCATAACCTCTTATTTGCCAAGAGATGCCAGCACGAGAACTTTCAAAGTCTACCTGAATAATGGCGATAATGCTGAACCTTTGACTGGCACTAGTGTTGAATTACCATATATTCCCTCAACAAATGCAGAGACTGCAATTTACATTTGTGGAACGAGTGACGGGTCTGGAGTGACTAATGGAGGCTACGTGGATATAGTTCGCTTGGAGATTCTTTCTCCAGCAGGAGATATTTATCCCGAAGCAGCTGGAGGTAACAAATTCTGAGTGTATAATAATGATAATTCCCAAAACAAAGATCCAAGTTGTTCCTATTATTTCCACTATGGAAATGTGATGCAAACCTGTGCTTTTTGCAACGATGGATATTTCTTTTATCAAGGGCACTGTACTGACACATGTGAATATTGGATTTTCGGGCACAGTGAAACCAGCAGTTGTCTCAGTAAGCCTTAAATTATCATAGCCTTTGAATCTTTTCATAATTTTCCAAGGTTGTGGGTCTCCTACGAACCACCCACAAACAACAGATGCTTTAGCAGATCTACCATTTCCAACTGTCACATTGTCATTGGAACAAGGAGGTAGTACAGTTAGCTCAATTTCTATTGAAAGCTGTCAAACTCTCACTTTAACGGCCATACTTTCCTCTGAATCTGGTTGCTCTCCATATAAATATTTGTGGAGTTACGAATCGAACAGCTCAAATCCAACAGCGCAAGAAGCACTCAACAATTTCGTTTCAAGCGTTGAGGAGACAGCTACGACTCTCAATATCCCAGCAGAAACACTAGAGTTTGGAGTAGCCTATAACTTTACCTTCATTATCGAGAACCTAAATAACGTTAAAAGCGCTCCTACTTTCCTTGCCTTTACTACGATTGGAGGACACGGCTGCTGTAATACTTTTCCTTCTTTGAATTTCAAATATAATTCTTTTGACGATAGCGCCCATTGGTCCCACTTGTGTCGCACCTCTTTCCCTCTATAAAAACGAATGCGTGGACCAATGCCCTCCTTATTATAAAGTAATTATCAGAAGTGATCCAATTTGGGGAGATACCCGATACTGTCTCTCTGGGAAAGATGTAAAAATGCAGGTTTTTACGACCAGTCTGCCGACTCAGATAATCTTACAATTCAGTGAGCCAATTCTATCATTGTTACCAAATCCTGAAACACAGCTATTCATCAATATTCACGGCTTTGCTCTTGATGAATCTAACTACACATTTTCGATCTTTTCAAACAAAACAATTCAAATCGATTTCAATTTTGAACAGAGAATTCCCAGAAACTCCCTTGCAACTGTCGGATTTGCTATTTCTTATCTGCAGACGGTTACTCAAGTGTTAATGGAGAAAAACTACAGATTAATAAATCAAAACGCGTCTATAAAGTTGTTGGAATACTATCCATTCTCTCCAGCTCAGCAAGCTATGATTTCAACAACCAACGATTTCTCGAGCATCGCCGGACCCATCATCACTGCCACTCTTGTAGCATCTCAAATTGCAGGTGGTAGTAGTTCGTTTATATTAGGAGCCGCATTCGCATGTGAACTCATCCAGCTTTACAAATACATCGATACTGATTACCCTCCCAATCTCCTTCTATTATTTGATGGATCTTTCGAGTCACCAATAAAACTCCAATTACCAATCTCATTAGATAGTCTGAACATCGAAATCGATACTGATGTCTACTTGAATGTCCATGATGGGAGCAAATTTGAAATCTATGAAATGAGCCCTTATTTTATTCAGAACGGAATCTCTGAGCTGGCTACAATTATTCTGCTCCTTGGACTTTTGGGACTCGTTATAGGGTTGAAAAAAATCAAGAGGATCAGAAGCAGATTCAGAAAGTACTTGAACAAACTTGAATCCTTTATCTGCTGGAACTATATTCTGCTTACCATTATCTCAGCAAACACAGCAGCCACTCTCTACCTTGCCGTCAACATTGGTAATCCAGATTATTTCACGGACCTTGGCCGATTTTGTTTCATTCTTTCAATTGCTCTTTCCCTTGGAATCTGCATGCTGATCTTTGTTTTGAGTCAGTTCGTGATGAAAAAATTCAAGGAAATTACGACAAACAGTTATTATCCAAGGAGGAAACTGACCCAGCAGGAACTAATACAAAAGAGAAAAGATAAGAGGCTCGACGTTGTGATCGAAGAGTACGAAACAAATAAATTCTGGCAAGCTGCTTACATTCCGCTTTTCCTTGTAAGAACTTCTGGAGTCAGTGTTATCCTCGTGTTATTTAAGTTCTACGGACTCTCAGCAGCTCTGTCGATAGAAGCACTCAATCTCTGGTTCTTGGCGTATTTGATCCATCACAAGCCGTTGAAGGATAAGGGGGATTTGTATGTCCAAATCACATATGAGATTTTCAACGCGGTGATTGGATTCATTATTGTAATCCTGAGGTTTTTAGATATCTCTGGAGATACTACCTCTGATTCGAGGATGAACTGTGGGTGGGCCATTATCGGCTTGAACTTTGCTGTTTTAGGATTTAGTGCGATTCTTGGGATAGCCTCGGCTGCTTCAACAATAATTAAGGGAATTAAATGGCTCAAAAGCTATCTTGAAAATCGTAGGAATCGAAAAACCGTATCAGAGAAGCAATCAAAGCTTTCTTCAATCATAACTCGTCCACGTCGAGTGAGAAGAATACTAAGGACAGATGCTATGCGAGAGCTACAATCTACATCCCAAGATACTTCAACCATTAACAATACAATTGACCCTTTGAATAAACGTTAAAGGAAGCGTGATTTTAATTAGAATTTCATGTAGGTTCTTAAAGATTTGCTTAGTTATACCAAAACCTCTAAAACTATTGTCTCTTTAATTATCGTAGGGGTGGCTTCGATATAATATTGACTTTTTCTCTAAAATAAATTGTTAAATTGTTGTATGAAGAAATGACTGATTTTTTTCTCATTCTGGACTTCAAAGTTATGAAAATGAAAAGGCTATCAGTAAATAACATGAAAAATTATTTTTTAACCATTTAGAGGATTTATAATAAATTCACAAAGAGAGAGATTACACGCGGTTTATTATGAAAATGTTTAATTCATCTTTTTTCTGTGTTTGCCATTAAACTTAATTCTGCTAGGTTGGAATTATGATAATTCATCTTCTGTAACTTTCATAAAATTACTCATCTCTTCATAATGAGGCCAGTAATTTGATTATTCTTCTGGCTAAAAATTCTAGAAATTCAAAGCTACATTCAATGCATTCTTGAGCCTGAAAAAAGGAAATTTATTGGGAGAAAACATAAGATGCAGCTTCGGCCATTTCTTAGAAAGAGTAGGAGCTTGAAGTGCTAAGATGATTGCTACATAGCTTTTTGAATAGATGAGATACAAAAGATTAATAATGCATTGTGCCAGTATATATCATTTGGACACAATATACTATGGACTCTTCGCTCTAATAATCCACAATACGCAGCTTTGGGTACATCTGGTATTGGTTTTTCTTCAGTTTACAATCAAAGCTATACTCTTATATTAGCTGAAATTTATGATTTTTCAAGTTGTTAAAAGCCAAATGCTCTACTTCATTACAAATTGGCAGAAATTATGATTAGAATAATTGGGGGAAGACATTATCATTGGTCGAATATCTGCTTAAATACATTCTTTCTTTCACATTCTCTCTTGGCATATGTAGACCGATCTCCAAACTAACTCAGTTTTTAATGCAAAAATTAGAAATTTTTACAGCAAGGAGCTATCATTCAGACGTTACTCAACTAAAGTTCCAGAAAAAAAAGAATGATCAAAGATTTGATGTTTGAACCCAGAGAATGACACACATAAACCCTACAAGCCGATGTTAAACCACTTTTCCTTATGAGGACTTCTGTAGTGAATGTTATCCATTTGTTATTTAAGTCCTATGGACCGACTCAATTTCACAAGCTAGAAGCACTCAACATTTGATTCTGGGATTAACTATTTCTCAAAATATACCTAGTTAGGGAGATTTAGGGGAGGGCATGGAAGCGTTAGCGGTCACACCTGATCGACCTCCCACTTGATAGTAACTTATACCGAAAAGATTTTTTTTTACACAACGGCTCTCATATTACAGGGAAAGTGTTATTCACAGTTTGTGTATCAAATGCTTCACACACACCCTCTCGAGATCGTTTGATCTTGTTGCAAATGGGACTACACTGCAATATTGTAGTGATAACCAAGTAAGCATAATGATACAAGATACGGGCACATCAGGAGGCTCTTCTGGGTTTACTTGGTCAGTGACAACATTTCCATCGAACTCCACTGAGGATACACGACTTGCAGCTTTCATGAATAGTTTTCCTGATCCAACAAAGGTGGTATTGAAGGCGATGATTCTTCAAGTCAATATTACCTACACGATTAAAGCGACCATTAAAGATCCGACTACTGGAGCCACAGGGCCACAGAATTCCTCTCCATTTACTGTAGAATCAGGAAATAGGGGATTAAATTGCATGAGTTGTGTTTCTCCTTTCTACCTCTATAAAAATGAATATGTGACAATGTCCTCCTTATTATAAAGTGATTATCAGATTAGATCCGATATGGGGAGATACCCGATACTGTCTTGCTGGAAAAGACGTAAAAATCCAGATGATGACTAAAGACTTCCTACACAGATAACTTTACAATTCAGCGAGCCAATTCTATTGTTGTTACCAGAACCAGAAACGCACCTATTCGTCAAATATTCAGGGCTTCACTCTTGATGAATCTAACTACACATTTTCAGTCGTTTCAAACAAAACAATTCAACAAGAGTTTAATTTTGATCAGAGAATCTCTGCAAACACTCCTGTAACTGTTGGATTCATCAATTCTTATCTGCAGACGGTTACTCAAGTGTTAATGGAGAAAAAATACAAATTAATCAACCAAAACGCGTCAATAAATCTGCTGGAATATTATCCATTCTCTCCGGCTCAACAAACTATGATTTCAGCAGCCAATGCGGTATCAAGTAGTGGAGGACCCATAATAACTGCCACTCTAGTTGCATCCCAAATTGCAGGTGGTGGTGGGTCGTCTCTACTGGGAGCTGGGCTCGCATGTGAGCTCATCCAAATGTACAAATTCATTGACGTAAATTATCCTCCCAATCTACTACTGCTCTTTAATGGGTCATTCGAGTCACCAGTAAGCCTCCAATTACCAATCTCGTTGGATGGCTTGAACATTGAAATCGATACTGATGTCTACCTGAATGTTCATGATGGTAGCAAATTCGAAACCTATGAAACGAGTCCTTACTTTATTCAGAACGGAATCTCTGAACTAGTTACAGTTATTCTTCTCCTTGGACTTTTAGGAGTCGTTAAAGGCTTGAAAAAAATCAAGAGGATCACAGGCAGACTCAAAAAGTACTTGGGGCAACTTGAGTCCTTTCTCTGTTGGAACTATATTCTACTCACTATTATTTCAGCCAACACAAAAACCACCCTCTATCTTGCCCTAAATATTGGCTATCCAGATTTTTCCACTGATCTTGGTCGATTTTGTTTCATTCTTTCAATGTCTCTTTCGTTTGGCATCTGCTTACTGATCTTTGTTTTGAGGCAGTTCGTGACGCAAAAATTTAGGGAGATTAAGGTGAGGAGCTATTATCCAAAGAGAAGACTGACTCGGCAAGAGTTTGACCCAGAGTACGAAACAGATAAATTCTGGCAGGCTGTTTTTATCCCACTTTTCCTCGTGAGAACTGCCGGAGTTAGCGTTATTCTAGTGTTATTTAAGTTCTATGGACTCACGCAGGCTTTGGCAATAGAGGCACTTAACCTATGGTTTTTGACATACTTAATCTATCATAAACTTTTGAAAGACAAGAGGGTTTATACATCCAAATCATATATGAGGCGTTCAATGCGGTGATTGGATTAATTATTTTGATCCTGAGTTTTCTAGATATCTCTGGAGATCCTCCCTCTGAACTGTGGGTGGGCCATTATCAGCTTGCAATATACTTGTTGATCCTTTTAATTCCCTTGATAGTCGCGGCTGACATAGCCACGACTGCCCCAAGAATCGTCCTCAATCCTAACACAGAAAAGTGTAAGAATCAAAAATCCGAATCAAAGAAGCAATTAAAGCTTCCTTCAGTCATAACTCATCCACGTCGAGTGAGAAGAATAATAAGAACAGCTGCTATGCGAAAGCTACGTAATACATCCCAAGACACTTCAACCTATAACAATACAACTGTCTCTCTGAAGTAAAACAAAGGAAGAATGATTTTAATTAGAATTTCATGTAGGTTCCCTTCGCTATAGACTGAAAATTTTATAAGCAAGAGATCACATGTGGTTTATTATGAAAACGTTCAATTCTTCGTTTTTCTGTCTTTTCTATGCTAGGTTGTAAATATGATAATTCATCATCTGAAATTTCATAAAGTTACTCATAATGTGGCTACTAATTTAAATATTCTTGGAAAAATTCTAGAAAATCAAAGCAAGCAAGCTTCAAAGCATTTCTGAACATTCAAAGAGGAAATTTATTGAGAGAAAACACACAATTCAAGCACATTTCTTGAAAGCGCAACGCTAAGATCGTGCTGCAAAGCTTATTTCATAATATATTATCTTTGTTGTTCTCGAAGATTATTTGAGACTATGGCGCTCATTTGATGTCAGCTCGATTTCTCTTGAAAGCGAACTACCAATCTGCTTTCGAGGACTTCATCATAAAAACATGTCAAAAGATTGGTAATTTTGTTCCTTATTGACAGGAGATTATCTCCATTTGAACCAAAAAAGAAGTAAAAGATGAGAGAAAAAGTGGGTTGTCTCAACCAGCTTATACAACTCAAAGATCCTTTCCTACCCTAAAGCCTCTCTCCGAACGAAAGTTTTCGAAGTATACTGCTAAGCTCGCTATTGGCAAAGCCATCTCTTTAGATCTCATCTCAGATGATGTTGTCCAAAATATCCTTCTTTTCTCGATTTGATTGGTTATTCTTACAAATTTCCAAATAATTAAGGAATCTGATTCCAGAGATTGAAAAGTGTGATCGAATGCATTTCCGTTTGAGATTTTAATGAAAGGTTCTGTTCAAACTCAATTTCTCTGAGAACTCTTTTCCAGTATGTCACAAATTAAACAATGTCAAGCTCCAAGTCGTTGCCTATACCATAGATGTATTTAGGAAGAAAAACTCATAACTTCTGTAATAAGACATTTTTCATGTGGAAGCTAGATTGTAAACCATCAACTAAAATTACGAATATTTTGATACAAAATTACTTTTCAATCTTTACTCGTCGCTATACACAGCTTCAAGCATCAAAGTTTCGTGAAAGGATGATCTGTGCTCTTCTTGTAGATATCACCAATTGCATTCATCCATTGAAAAAATCATACTGATATTTTCAGATTTGTTTCCTAATTTTACAAAGTTATATATAATGTCCAATAAAGGCGAAACGCTTTGACATTTAGAATATGAAATATTTCTCCACGTATTAATAGAAAAAATCACCCAAGCGACGAACGTAAGAAATGAATTTCAATAATTAGTCAAAATAATTTTCATTATTGAGGGAAAATATCATTCATTAACGGTGCTTAATTGCTAATGAGTAGTGAGGCTTTGAGGCCTTGGGACCATGAGAATAGTTTCTCGAAAAAGTTAATCCTAGTAAGCCTAGCCATTAGAATTTAAGGAGAAAGAAGAACAAAAAGTAGCACAACTCTCAACCATCGGCTATGTCTCAGTTCATGGCTGCTTTCTGGGATGTAGATTTTAGTCACCGATTTAATCAATAATGAATAATTTCTTTTGTTCTCATGATTTTTTATGCTAAACATAGCATTGATAGACCGGTATAAAGAATTTATATGTACATGTATATCACTCATTTGACGCACTCGCAAAAACCGTATTTGTTGATGTTGATTTCGAAAAGTTATACTCGACATTTAAGCTTTCAGGATCCCAAAATTCTTTAGATTCGAATTAACCTAAACTGATAAATGCAAGTCCTTGTTTTCTAATAAGTGATTGCCAGTGGTATCGTTGAACTCTGCAGGCTATCTGTTTGTTAAAACTCGATAAGAAGGATCAAGGCTCAATTTTCAGTAATTTGGATTAGTTGGAATATTTTTTTATCAAAGTGTACTTAAATTAATTTATCTTGAGTCGAATTGGAGCAATATGAAGAGGAAGTCACCTATACACGTATTCTTAATAATCTTTTTGACACTAGCAGGATCAACAAGTAAGCTCAGGAGAATCATTTGCCTTATTATTGCTAGCTCTGTGGGAAGTAGTTGATATCATTGGTACGGATCCTGTGAATTTCGGTACTGTAGCGACTGTAACAGAGCCTTTTGCAATCAGAGGTGAGTCAATTTTTGGAGACAGTGGCGGCATTATTGAAGGATACAGCGTTGGACTTTGGGCGAAAAGAAACCCAGCGAGTTCAGGCAATCAAGTCTTTTTCCACATTTACGGTCCAAAGTAATTGAGGTTCGAATTTTCATTTTTGAACAATGTTTCAGTAGTAATTCCACACCCATTTTTGCTGTGAAATTTCTAGGGACCGCCACCAACACCATACCGTTTCAAGTGGCCCCCCTCGGCCAAGCGGCTCTCGTCACTGAAACAGCTACGGCTCTAAATACTGGCAGTGTAACAACTTTATTATTAAATGTTTGGACTAATTTTGTAGGTTACCTACAGTGACTACTGGGTCGACGGTTCGTGGACCTTTTTTTTCTACTCGTACCAGAATACGATGCCATATAATACTTTTGTGTATATGGCTCGAGATATCCTGACTCCAGCACCTTACAAAAATGATACCTTTTCGGGATCCCAACAAAACACACCTGATCATACATCGACGATCTGGATTGGAAGTACTTCCACCAAAGGACAAGGCTGTAAATGTGCAATCTCTCAAGTGAGGTTTTATAAAGAGCTGTTTGAAAACGACCCAGACCTGATGGGCAAATTCTCTGACTATACAATTGGTAATAGCGTTTCTTTTCTCTAGTCTAATAAAATTTTCAAAAATAATATCAGAGAAAATTTATATATTCGACTTCACAGCTCTTGCCAGCAATAACCAAAACTTCACCGTTACTCGAACTACACTGACCTTCGCAATCAATGCGATTGCAGTTCAATCATCAGCCACGGATAATTCTGGAGTCATTGGTAAGGCTATTCCCATTCTTTGAGTATAATTCAATCTATTGTCTAGGTTTAGATACTACTGGTACGGCCTCAGATCCTTCATTCGGTCCTTTTTTTATTCGCTGCTCGGGGAGTCAAATTGCGTCTTACACTCTCGAAGGAACTCTGGGCTCCGACATAACAATATTCTTGGGGTTTCGAATTCTAATTTCGTCTTCTTCTGACCCTCAAACCATACTTGGAATCAGAGAGGCCACTAATGTTGTCTTTTTGGTCCAGTATCTCCTTGACGGCTCTCTACAATTTGCCTCCGACAATAACATAATAAAAACACCTGTCTCGACAATAAATCAAAGTTTTTATAATTATGTCACTCCGCTAACTAAATTGCAATAGATGCTTGGTACACGCTGCTGATTAACTCTCACAAACAAAAGCTTAACTCAGAAGAACATTTCACAGTCTATCTCAATAGCAATCCAACACCACTGACTTTGACTGGGGTCACAGAAACTCCTTATATTCCAGAAACTACCGCTCCTACGTTCTACGCTTGTGGAGCGACCAATGCTGAAGAAACTACGATTGACATAAGCCACTTGCAAATCTATACTCCAACAGGAGGAATGTACGAAGAACCTGATGGTAATGAATTGTAATTGAATTTCAAGCCGACTAATTATATTCTTTATAGATAATGCTGACTGTCTACTGTTTTTTCATTATGGAAGCGAGATGCAAGTATGTGGACTGTGTGCATCAGGCAAGTACTTCCATCAAACAAGTTGTGTTTTAACCTGCCCACCTGGTTATTTTGAACATGAGAGCGGTCTTTGCCAACGTAAAGCAGATATATTGAGAGAACTTCCTTTAATATCATTTTTCAAGCTTGTGGGACGGCTGGAGACTTTCCAAAAATAGCAAATTATCTTTCAGAGTTACCACCATTCCCAACAGTCACATTGTCATTGGATCAAGGAGATTCAGGTGCTATCGAAAGCTGCCAAACTCTTACCTTAACTGCCACCCTCACCTCTGAAACTGGTTGCTCTCCATATACATATTCATGGAGTTACGAATCAAATGGCTCAAATACTACAGCGCGGGGAGTACTCGACGATCACATTGCTAGCCAAACAGAGACTGATCCGAGTCTCCTTATTCTAGAAGAAACACTAGAGTTTGGAGTAACCTACAACTTTACCTTTACTATCAAGAACTACAATGACGTCAAAAGCGCACCCACTTTAATTACCTTTACTACGATTGGAGGGCACGCTTGCTATGCCAGTACATCATTTCCTTCTTTTAGCATAACATGTAATACTGTTTCTCCTTCGAATTTCAGTCAAATAATCCTTTTTACAATAGCACCCACGGGCCCGACTGTTAGCAAAAGCCAGCCAACTCAAGTTTCGATCGCGATTAGTAATACTACTACACCTACAGCAGATGGACCTTTCACATTCGATTGGTCTGTTAATCTGAACATATCCAATACGACCGAAGTGAACCGCCTTCAAGGAGTGTTGAATGCTGATCATAGCGCCTTGGCTATCACTTTGGATGCAAATACACTTCTTGAAGGGGTAGAATACACGCTTACTGCAACCATACAAAATTCAAATTATATTTCGGGTAGTTCTCAATCGGTCGTTTTCACTCCGGTTCCGTTTCCAGATTTTTCAGTGATTGGTAAGAAATTTTAATCTACTTGAGGGTAACTCTAACCTCTTCTCACAATATAATTAGTTGTGAATGGTACTACACTGCAATATTGTAGTGATAATCAAGTGAGCATAACGATACATGATACGAGTTCATCAGTAGGCTCTTTCGGATTTACTTGGTCAGTAGAAACATTTCCATCAAACTCTACTGAGAATACACGACTTGCAGCTTCGATAAATAGTTCTCCTGATCCAAGTAAGGTGGTATTGAAGGCGAAGAGCCTCTTAGTCAATGTAGAGTATACCATTAAAGCCACTATTAGAGATCCAACTTCTGGAGCCACGGGCCAACAGGAATTTGCTACATTTACTGTGGAATCTGGAAATAGAGGATTAAATTGTATGGGTTGCGTTGCGCCTCTTTACCTCTTAAAAAATGAATGTGTAGATCAATGCCCTCCTTATTACAAAGTAATTGTCAGAAGTGATCCAATATGGGGAGATACTCGATACTGTCTTGCTGGAAAAGATGTAAAAATCCAGGTCACGACTACAAGTCTTCCGGAGCAAATAATGCTACAATTTAGCGAGCCAATCTTATCGCTGTTCCCAGATCTTGAAACCCAATTATTCGTCAGCATTAAGGGTTTCACTCTCGAAAAATCTAACTACACATTTTCGATCATTTCCAACAAAACAATTCAGATAGATTTGAAATTTGATGAAAGAATTCCTGGAAACACTCTTGCAACAGCTGGGTTCGTCAATTCTTATCTACAGAATGTTACAGAAATACTCATGGCAAATAACTACAGGTTAATAAACCAAAACGCCTCGGTAAAGTTATTGGAATACTATCCATTCTCTCCAGCTCAAAAGGCTATGATTTCGACCACCAACGCCGTATCTGAAAGCGGTGGAACGGTTATAACAGCCACTCTAGTTGTATCCCAAATTGCTGGTGGTGGTGGGTCGTCTCTATTAGGAGCCTCATTTGCATGTGAATTGATCCAAATGTACAAATTTATTGACGTAAATTATCCTCCCAATCTCCTCCTGCTATTTAATGGGTCATTCGAGTCTCCAGTAAGTCTTCAATTGCCAATCTCGTTAGATGGTTTGAACGTTGAAATCGATACTGATGTCTACCTGAATGTACACGACGGGAGCAAATTCGAAACCTATGATATGAATCCTTACTTCATTCAGAACGGAATCTCTGAGTTGGCTACAGTTATCTCGCTCCTCGGAGTTTTAGGACTCGTTAAAGGATTGAAAAAAATCAAGAGAATCAAAGGCAAGTATAGAAAATACTTGAATAAACTTGAAGCTTTTATTGGATGGAACTATATTCTACTCACTATTATCTCAGCCAATACAAAAGTGACTCTATATCTTGCAGTCAACATTGCTTATCCAGATTTTACCACTGATCTTGGCCGTTTTTGCTTCATTCTATCAATGTCTCTTTCCGCTGGGCTCTGCCTGCTGATCTTTGTGCTGAGTCAGTTCGTGATGAAAAAATTCAGGGAAATTACGGCAAGGGGCTACTATCCAAGGAGGAGACTGACTCAACGAGAACTAGAACAAAAGAGGAAAGATAAGAGGCTTGACGTTATTATTGAAGAATACGAAACAAATAAATTCTGGCAAGCTGCTTACATCCCACTTTTCCTTGTGAGAACTGCTGGAATTAGTGTGATATTGGTCTTGTTCAAATTCTATGGACTCACACAAGCTCTCGCAATAGAAGCGCTCAATGCTTGGTTTTTGGGATACTTAATCTATCACAAGCCATTGAAGGAAAAGAAGGATTTATATATCCAAATCACATATGAGGCTTTCAATGTCGTAATTGGATTTATCATTATAATTCTCAACTTTTTGGATATATCGGGAGATACAGAATCACAGATGAGAATCAACTGTGGATGGGCAATCATCGGTCTGAACTTCGCTGTCCTTGGATTCAGCGTGATTCTTGGAGTGATATCAGGTATTGTGTCAATTATCCAGGGAATCAAATGGATTAGGAATTATCTTAAAGCGCGCAAAAATCGAACAGCTGTTGCACAATCAGATCAACCAACAAATAGAACCCACCCAGTTCGTGTGAGCAGAGTAAATAGAATGGATGCTGTACGAGCGCTGCAATCAACAACTCACGATACTTCATTCGTCGACAATACAACTGCGCCTCTTAACTAACGGAATAATGATTAAAATTTCTAATTACCGTCTCTTATTGATCTAAACAAACAGATCTTTATTAATGGAATTATAATTTTCTCCACTCTAAGAGAAGAGGCTTCTCTTAATCGTCTTTCAGCCCTGCCACAGGGTTTGAAACACGAGGAGACCCTCTAAGTTTATTGGCCTAAAGCTTCATATTAGTAATAATCTAAGCTATAACAATTTGGTAATAAACATATAATGCCAAAAATGAAAAATATATATGCCATAACCACAACCAGTTCCAAACATCAGATTTATTGTCGCAATAAGAAAGTTAGTTTCTAATTGCAAACATAAATAAAGTAGATCAAGGAAAAAGGATGTTATAAATCATTCAGCTTTCACAAAAAATTTTCGAATTGATCTCAAATTTAATAAACAAGAAAAAAGAGAGTTACCTTGACGTTTGCACTGACATTCGTTATTGATGCAAGCGCTAAACCCGGATAGGCAGACCGTTGATATTAGAACTGATTTGAGAGTTCATGAAAGAAAGGCTGATAGGTTAGCAGATTTTTTTATTTACATTTTTGAGATAGTGAACGAGGGTAAACTTCTAAAATTACAGTAGCACCAGCTTACCGGCAAATAAAAATTCCAAAGACTAATTAGATTCATGTAGAAACAAGAGGTAACAATTTTCAAAGGGAAGATGTAATACAAAATTCATTGTAGAGATATGCTCTTCAAAAGTTGAATTAATCTGATTAGAGAGGCGATTTAACTATAGAGCATCCGAAGTTTGTGAAAAGCGACACCAAAGTATGCAACAACATTCATAAGGCGAAGAATTTCAACCTCTTGGCCTTAGAAGGCCTTGTATCGTTTCCCTCGCTCTCTCTCTCGCAAAGTTGTGATCTAGATAGGAGAGATAGGAAGAAAAAAATAAAAATCGGTAAAAAGAGCACCAGTTGGATTTATTCATTGCACCCTCGAAACTCTACTCCTCAAGGTCAAGCTTCAAGATAAAATCGTAGGAATACCTTCCAAATCAGAGAAAAATGAAGACTTTTCCTTAAATTGTTTTCAAATGTAAGACGCGTCGGGATGAAAACCACCAGCGGATGGAGATAGAATCAAAACAAAAAATCAAAGAGGATTTACCGCTTAGAAATTGTTGAGTGAAAAGAGCTGGGTCCTTTAATGAGATTTATATATGCACCTATATAAAGAAACTAACGCACTCTCACTAACGGAATTCATTCGTTTTCTCTTCTTTCTGCGCAAGTATTTGGATTCGTCAATGTCAATTTGAAAAAAGTAAAAATGTTCATAATCACATATTCAAAAAACTGATGTGTTCTCAGCAGTATAATGCAATTTAAATGTATTCTTAAAGTTTAGCCTTGGTTTAAAATATTTGACATCTGAGAACTAAAACTCGTGCGAATTCTCCAAAAAATTGAGCGAAAGTGGGTCAAAACCCAAAGTAGAAGTTAGAATTTGGTTTGGTTTTAAATATTCAGTAATTATCTTCATCTTATCTTGAGTCAAATTAGAATAAAACTTTTTGGGAACTTGTTGAATAAATGAAGAGAAACCTATGCGGACTCGTCATCCTGCTAATCGTCTTAAACCTGACAATATTAATGGGTAAGTAAGTGTATGCTACGATTTCTCTTACCATTAACCAGCTTCTTGGCGGGTGGTTGACATTATTGGCTTGACTCCAATCAATTTCGATGCTGGGGGTAACAAGAAGTCAGCGGCAGTACAATTTCACCTTACAGGCGCATCGATTCTTGGCGATGACGATTCTCTTTCAACTGGCTATAGCATTGGTCTATGGGTTCGAAAAAAGGGTGACAATAATCAATATTCTTTTTTCAATATCTACACTCCATCAAAGTAAACATGACTTTTTCAATTTGAGTGAAATATATCCAGCGCAACAATTTTTTCGATAGTCATGCCTACCGGAAAGACCACTTATCCATTTAGAGTGTATCAACCTGGCAATACTGCTGCTATCACCACAGAGAATCCATCATTTGTAAAAATTTTCACTTTTCATTTCTTATTTCTCATTTTGGATAGGATTATAATGATTACTACGTGCTCAATTCGTGGTTGTTTATTTTCTTCTCACATAAAATTGATACACACGATGTGTTTGGATATTTATTTAACTCGATCACGCAAACATCTTTCCCCATGACACTCACGCCAACTCCTGCAGTGCCACTGGCAGTACTAGACTCTAATTCGAGTATCTACATTGGAGGCATCAACACTCAAGTTACAGGTTCTAGAGGAGAGATTTCTCAAGTCAGATTCTATCTAAACCTCTTTGTCAAAGAAGAAGCACTAATGACGAAATTTTATGATTTTGGAATCGGTAATAATTTATAATCTTGATTATCTCCTGATAATTATTTCTACCGTCCAGAAACATTTGAGTTGTTTAGCTTCATACCCATTACTGCCAACCCTCAAAATTTTGCTGTGGATCGAGCTTATGTAACATTCGAAGTTAATGCTATTGGATCTCTAGATACTGCGAATATTACTGGAACTCTCGGTACTCCTGATTCGATTCATAGAAAGAACTAATTCGCTTTGAACTGTAGGATTGACTTCCAGCGTAGAGACCTCTTTGGATCCTATGTTTGGACCCTACTACATTAGCTGCAGAGGGAATCAAATTGCCTCTTACACAATGAATAATTCTCTCAGTGAGAACACGGCAATTATTTTAGTGTTTCGAATTCCAACATCAGCTGTTGTTTCTCCAGTTCAAACGATACTTTCTTTTGAAAAAGATGCACTTATATACAGAATCGAATATGACTTCGACAGTGAGAGCCTGCAATTTAGTGACGGAGTCAACCAAGGAAAAACTAGTTCGGGAAAAATCATTCGAGGTGATAATAACGAGTGTTATATTTTATGCTCAAAGCATCACTGTAGGAAATTGGTATACTGCAGTTATTACTTCCTACAAGCAAATGGGTACTGAGACGAAAGTTTTCAACGTCTATCTCAACAGTGGGGACAGCTCCGTGAATTTGACTGAACATCCCGCAACACCTTATATTCCAACGATAAGCCCTGCTCCCACAGTTTACATTTGTGGAACGAGTGACGGGTCTGGAGTGATAGGCGGAGGCTATGCGGATATAATCCGTTTAGAAATTCTTTCTCCGGCAGGTGGATTTTATCCCGAAGATGAAGGTATCAAATTCTGCTTCTGAATATCAAGTGTATAATTCCCACTATAAAGATCCAAGCTGTCTCTATTATTTCCACTATGGAAACGTGATGCAAACATGTGTGTTTTGCAGCAACGAATATTTCTTTTATCAAGGAAATTGTACTAAGACATGTCCGGATGGGTTTTTTGGACACAACGCAACGAAAAGTTGTTTAAGTAAGAATCAATTCACAAATTCATAACATCTGAATCTTTACACCATTTGAAAGGTTGTGGTACGAGTGAAGACATTCCAAAAATAGACGATTACGCTTCAAACTTACCATTTCCGAATGTCACATTGTCTTTAGAAGGACAAACAAGTAGCATATTTAGCCATGAAAATGCTACAATGATCAAAACAAAACTTAGGTCCAATCGATAGTTGTGACGGATTCAAAATAAAGGCAGAGATCGCGCCCTCGCCTCAAGGCTGCAAGCCCTACAAATATATATGGGCGTTCTCAACGTCGAGCTTGAATACATCTTCAGCTACGTTATTGGAAGAAGCTATTGATGGAGCCGCTGAAGATTCAGAAGAGCTTGACATACCTGCTAATCTATTGGATGTTGGTTCCTCTTACAATTTTACATTCACCATTCAAAATGTGAATGGGGTCACCAGTACACGAGCTTATATTATTATTGACACTCTGGGATTTCCGACTATCACGTTGTCATTGGATCAAACTAGTAATCTGTGAGTCGAGCACAAAATCATTAACATTATTCAATTTAGACTTATCAGCTATTGAAAGCTGCAAAAGTCTGATAATAACTGCAGCAAACGCACCTTCACCACCCTATGGCTGCATTCCATACACGTACCATTGGTCTTTTTCCTCGAACTACTCATCAACGCAAACGGACCTCGATTCTTTGATTACAAGTACTGGAAATTCGGCAATCCTCACTATCCCAGGAGGGAAACTGAAATTTGGAACTCAATATGACTTTATTGTGACTATTCAGAATGCCAATTTTGTATTCTACACTCCTGCTCCGACGATAAGTTTCACCACAGCCGGTGGAAATACTTGCCAAAACGAGATAACTTTTCCAAGTTTCAGTGTCAGTCATAATGGTAACAACGATATTTCAAAGAATGATCTAATCTGAATTTCTCATAAAATTCAGCAAC
>ENA-UOTX01000890-UOTX01000890.1-compost-metagenome-genome-assembly--contig:-NODE-890-length-27645-cov-13.596815_pt1 | contig 27645 bp, 21 predicted proteins | sample MGYA00238143_ERZ746982 | MGnify/ENA primary metagenome ERZ746982 (study PRJEB28758, sample SAMN06268862) | compost metagenome | isolation source: single cell | place: USA: California, Emeryville, Joint... | reverse complement strand
GAGAAAATGTACGAGTTATTCACTTTTTCGAGAGTTGTTATCGTCCTCATGGTGCTTCTCATCCTCCGAATAACTCAAAAGTACTTAGAGGTGCGGAAGTTCCTTTCTGATGCCAAGACTAAATATGGTGGCAAAACTTATTTTCGTTTTCCTGCTGGCTTCTATGCCCGATTCAATCACCCTGAAGATTCGTTCACTTGGGACAAGCAATCCATAGTGGAAAACCCAAAATGGCGTCTTTATGCCAGTCATATCGGAACAAAGAAGTGGATATCTCTTCTAGACCCCGAACTCATCAAAGACTTCCTCTCTGATCAGAGTCGCTATCGAAAGAGTAGAGTATTAGAACTATATTCTATCTTTGTCGGGAAAGGACTTGTATTTTCTGAAGGAAAGATGTGGAAGAAACATCGAAAACTCATCTCAGAGACTTTTCGATTTGAATTTATCACCTCCCAGATTCCTACAATCAGTAGAGTCGCAAAGGACTTATTTGAGAAGGAGCTGACTGAAGCAGAAGGGAAATCTGTGAACATACTCGATCTTTACCAAAGAATCACTGGAGAACTTGTTTTTCAAATTTTCTTTGGTTCGGATCTGATTGATGCTAAAATTGATGGAGTAGCTCCAACGAAATTGCTCGCTGATCTCGCTACTCTCTTAGCTGCAAACATCATGTCTCCTGAAAATATTCTTTTTGGAGTATCTGGGATTAAAATGGGATTATTCAAGAGAAATAGAACCTTTTTCCGCATAGGTGATAAATTGAATCGGTTTATCAAAGGAATAATAGAAGCCAGAAAGAAGCAATTCAACTCGAGTACAAAGTCGAATCACAAAGATTTCTTGGATATATTGCTTGAGGCTCAAAAACAGAGCCAAGGTACAGAAGATGAATTTACTGATGAGGAAATTATTCATGAGTTTATCACATTCTTTGTTGCTGGAATGGACACAACAGGACATTTGCTCGCGATGGCTACCTACTTCTACTATAACTCACCAAGTGATGTGAAAGAGAGTGTGATGAAAGAAGCAGAATCCCTCGCGAAAAACACAGCTGAAATCACCACCGAAAAGCTCAACAAGGTTGAGACAATAACAGCCTTTTTAAAGGAATCGCTGAGAAAGGGTCCTCCTACCGCCTCACTTTTCCCACGTGAGGCAATTCACGATCACTACATAAAAGATGTCAAGATATCGAAAGGGACTTCGGTTAACTGCGGCTTTGTCACTAACAACCATAACCCAGCATATTACAAAAACCCTGAGAGATTCAACCACAACAGATGGATTCCAGGACATGCTGACTTCGAAGCCAATGCTTCCAAAAATCCATTCATCTTCACGCCATTTTCTGCTGGACCAAGAAACTGTATTGGTCAGCATCTCGCAATGATGGAAGCTAAGATTATCTTCAGTATCTTCCTCACAAACTTTAAGTTCAAAATCCCCGATGATTATAAGCTGCGTATGAAAATGCACTTTTTATACGAACCGAGGGATCCTCTTCTTATTGATGTTGAAAATCGCAATGAGAGTGCTCCTAAAGGCAGTTACAAGTGCATATAAATGATTCATCGGAGATAAGATAGGTGTTTTGTGATTCAACTAAGATTCTGCAGCTGTCCAACTAAGATAAATCACTTGAAATACTTATATTAGTTTGAGTTGTTTTACCCCAGTTCGTTAAAAATCATCCCCAAATTAAAAAACAAAAAGAAAAACAACAAACTCACAAGAGATCGATTATTGGTGTAATCGATTTGAGATTCGTCTTGCATTGTTATCAAAGGAGGATTCTGCCAATATATTAACTAAGCCTTCTTCTTTTTATATTATTCTCGCTGCAACAAGATAGTTGAGTGAATAGTTACTGATATCTGTAATCCTTATTCAATTTAATTAATCAAATCTTCACAATATTAAACTGCAAGCAAAATGGCTGAACTGAGCCAGTTTGACAAGATATACGAGCTATTCACTTTTTGGAGAGTTGTTATCGTCCTCATAGTAGTTGTTATTTTACGAACAACTCAGAAATACTTAGAAGTGTGGAAGTTCCTTGCAGACGCCAGGACTAAATACGGTGGCAAAACATATTTTCACTTTCCTGTTGGCTTTCCTGCCCGGCTCTCTCACCCTGATGATTCGTTCGCTTGGGACAAACAATGGGTGATGGAAGACTCAAAATGCCGTCTTTTAGCCAGCCATATTGGGACAAAGAAGGCAATACTTCTTCTCAATTCTGAACTCATCAAAGACTTCCTCTCTGATCAGACTCGCTATAGAAAGAGTTCGATGCTAGAGCTATATTCTATCTTTGTCGGGAAGGGACTTGTATTTTCTGAAGGAAAGATGTGGAAGAAACATCGAAAACTCATCTCAGAGACTTTCCGCTTTGAATTTATCGCTTCACAGATTCCTACAATCAGCAGAGTTGCAAAGGACTTATTTGAGAAGGAGCTGACTGAAGCTGAAGGGAAATCTGTGAACATACTCGATCTTTATCAAAGAATCACTGGAGAACTTGTATTTCAAATTTTCTTTGGATCGGATCTGATTGATGCTAATATCAATGGAGCATCTCCAACGAAATCGCTTGCTGAACTCGTTACTATCGTATCTGCGAATATCTTCTCTCTTGAAAATATTCTTTTTGGAGCATCTGGGATTAAGCTGAGATTATTCAAGAGAAATAGAGACTTTTTCCGCATTGCAAACGAGTTTCAGAAGTTTATCACTGGTATAATAGAAGTCAGAAAGAAGCAAATCAACTCGAATGCAAAGTCGAATCATAAAGATTTCTTGGGTATCTTGCTTGAGGCTCAAAAACAGAGTCAAGGTACAGAAGATGAATTTACTGATGAGGAAATTCTTCATGAATTTATTACATTCTTCGTAGCTGGAATGGACACAACAGGGCATTTACTCGCGATGGCTACCTACTTCTACTATAACTCACCTAATAATGTGAAAGAGAGTGTGATGAAAGAAGCAGAATTTCTTGCGAAAAACACAGCTGAAATCACAATCGAAAAACTCAATAAGGTTGAGACAATAACAGCTTTTTTAAAGGAATCGCTGAGAAAGGGTTCCCCTGCCCCAGTACTTTTCCCACGTGAGGCTATTCACGATCACTACATAGGTGATGTTAAGATACCGAAAGGGACTTCGGTTAACTGCAGCTTTATCGGAAACAACCATAACCCAGCGTATTACAAAGACCCTGAGAGATTCAACCACAACAGATGGATTCCAGGACATGCTGACTTCGAAGCCAATGCTTCCAAAAATCCATTCATCTTTACGCCATTTTCTGCTGGAACAAGGAACTGTATTGGTCAGCATCTCGCAATGATTGAAGCGAAGATCATATTCAGTATCTTCCTCACAAATTTCAAGTTCAAAATCCCCGATGATTATAAGCTGCGTATGAAAATGCTCTTTTTATACGAACCGAGGGATCCTCTTCTTATTGATGTTGAAAATCGAAATGAGAGTGCTCCTAAGGGTAGTTTTAAATGCATCTAAATGATTCATTAGAATACTATACATTCTTCATGATGCCTCCAGCTATCAATTATGTTAAACTCTCTCTTCGTAATTTTGAAGAGAAAATTAAAAAACTTATCCCAAATGTCACTCAATGGTGTAATGGACTTAAGATCCGCTTCATCTACTTGATTCATATCAGTGGTAGTCCGAAATCAACAAACCCTTCTTCATTTTGCATTTATACCGTGTCTCAATTGCAATTCCTAATCATTCCTTATCTCCATCCAGGTCTTGCCTGAGCTAAATGAGAATACTTAATCTGCCTTCCTGAAAAATGCATGTTTGGAAAAGATTTTACTTGAAATAATCCATTACGAAAATATCAAGAACAATTTGGATCAAAACCATTCCAGATTTTTCTATGAAAATTATCTTGAAAAACGGATTGTCTATATAACTCATTGATAGCTCATTGTAATAAGATTTTAGAAATACTTTTCAAAATTCTTTAATGAACAATCTACTTCAACAAGTATTAGAGCAGGTTACTTTTTGGAGATTCTTGCTTGCATTCTTATTGGTTGCTATTCTCAACACAGCGAGGAAATACTACGAGATTTGGGCGTTCCTTCAAGTCGTCAAAAATAAATATGGCGGCAAACCTTATTTCCGGTTCCCTTTAGGTTTTACTACGCGATTCAACATCGATCCTGATGACTCATTGAAGTGGGACAAGCAATCTCTTCAAGAAAATCCTAAATGGCGTCTCTATGCCAGTCATATTGGAACGAGGAAAATAGTATCTCTGATCGACCCTGATCTTATTAAAGACTTTCTCTCTGACCAAACTCGCTACTGCAAGACCAGATTTATGGAGATTTTTGTCGAATTCGTAGGGAAAGGACTTATATTTTCCAATGGGAAAATGTGGAAGAAGCACCGCAAGCTCATCTCAGAGACTTTTCGTTTTGAGTTTATCACTTCGCAGATTCCTACTGTGAGCCGGGTTGCGAAGGATCTCTTTGAGAAGGAGCTTACCGATGCGAAAGGGAAGCAGATAAACGTCCTTGATCTTTACGAAAGGATCACTGGAGAGCTCGTATTTCAGATTTTCTTTGGATCTGACTTAATCGGGACCGAAATCGAAGGCGTAGCTCCAACTACATACCTTGCGAGGCTTGCTAATCTAACGTTTGAGAATATCCTGAGTCCTGAAAATGTTCTGCTTGGGTCCTCTGGAATTAAACTGAGACTATTCAAGCGGAATAGAGAGCTATTCAGAGTGACGAATGTGTTTTACAAGTTTATCATTAGAATAATTGAACAAAGAAAGAAGAAAATGAGCAATGCGCCAAGCGAAAGCTCGGACAATAAGGATTTCTTGGGTATCTTGCTTGAAGCTCAGAAGCAGAGCCAAGGAACAGAAGACGAATTTACTGATGAAGAAATTATCCATGAGTTTATCACTTTCTTCATCGGAGGAATGGACACAACAGGACATTTGCTTACTATGGCGACTTATTTCTTCTACCATTCATCGAGCGAAGTGAAAGAGGCTGTAATGAGAGAAGCAGAATCTCTTGCGAAGAACACGGACGAAATCACAGTTGAAAAACTTAACAAGGTTGAGACCATGACGGCCTTTTTCAAGGAAACACTAAGAAAGGCTACTCCTGCCCCCATGATCTTTGCGCGTGATGCTTTAGTAGAGCATTACATTGGAGATGTCAGAATTCCCAAAGGAACGATGATTCACTGCAGCTTTATCGGAAACAACTTTTCCCCAGCGTATTACAAAGACCCTGAGAGATTCAACCACAACAGATGGATCCCAGGACATGCTGACTTCGAAGCCAATGCTTCCAAAAATCCATTCATCTTCACACCATTTTCTGCTGGACCAAGGAACTGTATTGGTCAGCATCTGGCGATGATGGAAGCTAAGATAATCTTCAGTATTTTCCTGACGAACTTCAAGTTCGTAATTCCTGAAGATTACAAAATGCGGATGCGATTGCTGTTTCTCTATGGGCCTCGAGACCCCCTTCTCATCGATGTTGAAAATCGTAATGCGTGTGGTCCTAAGGACTGTTATAAGTGCATATAAGTGAGATTCATTTATTAGGTTGTGGATTCGAATCAGCTTGGAGTCGATAATTAATATCTGTTCGCATCATCTGGGTTTATAATTCATATATATCTCATGAAAAAAACTTCCTACAAAACTCAATTGAAATAGTATTCTGCAATCGATATATATAAGACGAGACCCTTCAACACTTTATAGCCTGGAACTTTCAAGACTCTAAGTGTGAATATGATTTATTCTCTTTTTGCCGCAGCATTCATTTTTGCTTGAATGCGATATATTATTATTTTAATTTTTTTGCGAGTTTATATAAACATATTCATATACACCTTCCGACCATGAATTTCAGCTCTTCCTGTCCTCACCTCAATACCTCATACAAAAAGGATACTTTCCTTACCAAATGGAACAATGAATATTTCCTAGCAATCGACTTAAATGAAAACTAATGAGAGTTTTCAGGCTTTGAAAGATGAGGATTTTGTGATTCATGGAGTTTGCAACCTTTCATACAAAAATTATGCAGCATCTAATTTTCAGGGGATAACCAAATGAAGGATCGAAAAACTAAGGTGAAGCTGAAAATGTCTCAATGAATGCGAATTTGATGAATGAGGAGTAGCTTCAAAAATTCACGATATGCGAACTTGCTTAATGAAGCATGCGAGAATTAATCATGAAAAAAGAAAAAGAATTTTCATTATTGATCAAGAATAATCAGATGGCTCTGTCAATACACAGTTTATGTTATCTGAATTCTAAAGAGCTCCGCCTCAATTATTCAAAGAGATTGTGATTTACATTCATCATTGCTTTTTTACTTTTAATTCAAGATTTTCGAGCCTCAGATTCTATTTGCTCATTCTTAAAGTGCTAATAAAGATGTAGGCGCAATATACCATGTGTGAAGAGTCCAACTAGGAACGTGCTCGCTTAAATAAGCCACATTATGGAGGCTGCTGGAGTTCGAGAATGGGAAAATCCTTCATATTTTACTACCATGGAAGAAAGTAAACCATGCAATTTACTTTAGGATGTCGCAATGCATTTAGTTGGTGCGACATCTTCAGTATTCTCCATATGAACACTTAACAGGCTTAAGGAACTTAAAAAGAGGAGAGAGTGATGTTAAGAAACCAGAAATAAAGCATTAACCGATCATTAAAATTTTCTTCGTCTTGATTGATTATCTGAATTGTTATCGTTTGTTCCCATTCAAAGCTAACTAATATTAGAAGAGAATCTGCCAACTAATATGAAGTTACATAGTCAGCAAGCTTGATATTGAGAACTAACTTAAGATATTCCAGAGCTGAAGCTCCAACTCATTATTTCTGATCGGTTCTATTTAATCAGGGTATTAGCGTTATTGCGGGTTGATAAATACAGAAAAAGGTGTGTAAAACGCGTGGAGTTTAACATTAATAATTTTATTTGCATACAAAATTGTATTGATCAGCTAACATGGGAAATACTCTGCTTCAAAAGGAAAGCTCCTATCAAATTGCCAAACCGGGTAGTCTACTGGCTTGGTCTTCATGGAAGTCAAATAATATTAGCATCATTGAACTCAACAATAAAACGAAATATGCAAACTTTAAAGGAGTTCAACTAAAATCGAGGTCAGGTACATATCTTCACATCTATTTCTAGGTTTTTATGACAGTTCAACACTTTCTTTAAGCCAAAGGTGAGCAGACTCATGTCAAAGAAATTCCAAATACAAAATTGCTTGTCTCGCTCAATTATAAGTGCGATCACTTTGCAAATATGTCAATATTTGATATATCATGGATTATACCAAGGAAGATATACTCTTTTGAAGAAGTTTCATACAATATGGAGGACCCCACCGGCTGTACTCTCGTTAAATATTGATACAGTTTTTCTCATCCTCATCACCTCCAATTTTTCTGCCTCTAGGGTTTGGCTCTGGAGATGTAGCATTTAATGCAAGGAGAAATATTCTTGGTTCAATCCCTGTCACAAAGAAAATTGCTTACCATTTACATTATTAAGAAAAACAAAATGGCATGCAGAACATCTGGAAAAAAGAGGTAAAATTATCTTTAATTCTAGATTCAATGACCACTTTTACATCAAGACAACTTTATTACAAGTTTTGATTTCAATCCTACTGGAGAGCTCGTAGCAACCATCGACCATGAAGGTGTGTGCTTGGTATCAGATGTGGGCACTGACAATTACTGTTGTCATGTGGACATGGGACAATATGGTAAATTATATATCCTAGCTTTCCGTCACTCGAATTGACAATTATTGTATTCGCACTCCTAGATTCGGTTGGCCGCTGTCGATGGAGTTATAAATAAAATACTAGAGAGGGCCTCATCAATATGCTTTATCTAGCCACAGAGAGTCTCCAGGTATGCAGAGAAAGGGGGTTAATGAGTGGTGATCAAGAAATTTCATTTTTCAACAAAGGGAAGAAATTCCGATTATTTCATATTTTTCTCACCTTCTTTGGCTATCTCATTATGTGTAATTCCATAAAAACATGACAGAGAAGATAGAAATAAAAACAAATCATACAAAAACAAAGAATATGATAACAGATTTTTCAGGATTTTCTCAGTTGCTAAAGCTCGCCCAAATATTTGAATGATTTTGCTATTACTTACACAACTTTACATGCAAGTTATCTATTCTACATTTCCCTCCTCCCCGATACAAATTATAATGAAATTGGAAAATATAAATCATGGATATCGCATAAACTGGATAACTATATTGAGGCAATTAACATGGAGAAACGAAAAAGGGAAGAGAATTGCTCGTTATTTAAAAAGTTTCTGAAACCCTCCAAATTAAAATTCAATTAGTTATATTTTCAATTAAGAAAGAGGAGTTTTTTTCTCTTATCAATAGTCTGAGTACTAAAATTCTGAATTACATGCTAGAGGTGATTATGTACTACGTCCTGAATCCTTACTCTTTGCTCTCGAATGAAGCTTGTAAGAAATGGGAGATCAAAAAAATACTTTTAAGAGACATGCTTTTATAAGAAAAAGTTATTTTCTCGTTTATTAAAATTTTTTATTGTTGCATTTTCATTAGAAATCTTTTATTCCTCTCCTTCGTACATATCATTAATTTCTAAAGCACTCTCATTCATAAAATTCACATTTAGTTCACTTTGCTTTTTTCATGATTAATCCACGCAATGATATTACCACATTTTTTCAAGAGTGTAAAGAGAAATGCAAGATAAAATCACATTAACGTATGGATACCTCTCTATTCAAAGCTCCTCCTCAAAAGCAGCAATCGTTCCGAAGAGCTGGTTGCTTTTTAAAGAGGCTATTCCTTCTTCAGTCATCGAATTTTCCCATATATGAACTCTTTCAGATTTTTCCAAACAGTATTGTTTCCAAGAGCGAGTGCACCTGGATCTCCAATATTATTGCAACGAAGATCTAACTGTTCTAAATTTGTCCACACAGTGTTCTTCCCAATTGCTTTCGCTCCCTCATCACCAATACTGTTTGTGTGCAAGATAAGTAGCTTGAGGTTTCTCCATAGAGAGCTACCTCCTATCGCGATAGTACCTGTATCTCCAATCTGATTTTCGTTGAGCCCGAGTTCTTCGAGGTTCACCCAAGTTGTGTTCCTTCCAATCGCACTCGCTCCTTCATCACCAATCTTGTTTTCTCCCAAATATAATTTCTTGAGGTTCTTCCAAGTTGGGTTGGTTCCGATTGCAACGGCTCCATTATCTCCAATCTCATTGTAGTGTAACAAAATAACTTCGAGATTTACCCAAGTTGTGTTCTTCCCTAGTGCGCTCGCACCTCCATCACCAATCATGTTACTATCTAAATCCAGGTATTTTAGGTTTTTCCAAGTTGAGTTGCTTCCGATTGCAACGGCTCCTTGATCTCCAATTCGATTGTCAGAGAGATCTAGATGTTCAAGACACTCCCAAATTGTGTTTTTACTAATCGCGCTCGCACCTTCATCACCAATCTTATTACTTGTCAATATCAGGCTAGCGAGATTCTTCCAGGTCGTATTACTTCCTATAATCACAGCTTCTCGGTCTCCAATTCTATTTTGAGTTAAATTGAATTGCTCTAAGTTAAACCATTTGTTGAGAATCCCTAACACAATTTCATCCATAAAATTCACTTTCAATTGCTTTTGATCCAGCAGTATCACTTTTATGCTTGCTGAATTAACTCCTTTAAGCAATTCTTTCATTTCCTTGCTTAGTTGCTCATAATCATTAGCCAGACTATCTGAAAATTTAAAAGCGTTGACGTTTTGATTTTCTGATTCCCTTTTTGCTTGTATATCGGATAGCAATTTTTTGAATCCTTTCATTCTTTCTTTAGGTTCAGTCTTTAGTAGGGTTGATAATATGGTCGTTATTTCATTTATTCTAGTTTGGCTCGCTTCATTAAGTTCGCCCTGTGCTAACTCTTGCTCGAGTATTTTAGTGAGGTTCTGCATTATTTTATTTAGCACAAGATCATACATTTCTGGATCTTCTGAGGCAAGTAGCGATTTCCAGGTCTTATGCTGAATTCCCAGAAGCTCCAATCCGAGCAATCCCATAGCATAAACATCTGCAGATGTATCAGATTTTAGTGTCGGATTCTGGAAACTCTGCGGAACAGCAAATTTTTGACGAGGATCTTCCTCATCGTGCTTCAGTTTTATAAACCTGAGGATTTTTTCTCTTTCTCTTAGACTGAGAACAGACTGATTAATCAATTCAGCATCTTTACGTGCTCCAGATGCCCAATTCGTTATGAAATATTCATTGATCTGTTGGTCGCTTTCCTCTGTGTGAATCGAAATTGCAAATACGGTTTCAGGTCGAATATCGATATTTGAGATCCCGAATCTTGTATTGGCATAGTGGATACTTGCATACATGTCTTCTATCATGTCTTCGATATCGACGATGGTAGATTTTGCAGACTCCTTATTTTGCTCCATTAGCTCTAATAATGAGTGTGCTTGCTTCATCGCAAATGCGATTTTATCTCCTTCCACGGTGAAGTTCTGGAAATCCAGCATGAAATTACCAGGATTTTCATTATCATCATTGAGTTTTAACTGATCCTTCCCAATGTATTCTCCAAACCTGGCACAAAGGAAGAATATTTCTTGCAGATAGAGAGTTAGAGCGAGGTCTCGATTCTTCGCATAAATTTTCGAATGCAGGTTGAATAATAATATCGTGTACGGTTGCTCATCAGCAAATGAGATGGCATGAAGAACGACGTAACTCGAGAAAGGAAGGTCCTTTTCCGTCGTGAGTTGCTTAAAATCTTTGAATTTTTTGTCAAAACCTTTGGGTAAAGGGCTTTCTGTCTTGAACATTCCAACTAGAAATTGATATGATTATCAAATAAATTATTTCGAAACTTGGATAGGAATGAGATTGTTCTTGAGTTCGAAGCAAATAATCAGTAACTCAATTAATACTGTTCTCTCAGATCAAGTTCAAATTAAACGACAATAGGTATAACTATGAAAATACAATTTCATTTCGATCGGAGCACTAATATTAAAACATAAATAACGTTGAAATTCCATTGAGTAAGATGTATGAAATTTTGCCATTATAAGATTAATTCGTTTGTTTTTCCAAAATTTGCAAAAGTTTGATTCTTTTGACAAATTCGAGAAACTCAATCCAAGAGGTCGCTTACCGTACCTGTAATAATAAGCAAGTAGCGAATTTGTTTCTCATAAGCATATTTTTCTTATAATACACCTCAATAATGCGTCCATACACTTTCCTATTATTGAATTCCAGTCCCAATTTCACAACGAAATCAGTCAAGCTTTCGAGGTTACGAGTCAACAATACCCTCCTCTTTGAACTTTGAAAAATGTCCGCTTTTTTTGAAAAGAGTTTATTTAACATATCACTGGGCAACTCCCGAATCAGTTTATTTGATTGATTAAATTTAGAACCCTCGAGGAAATTTTGCACGATCTAAATCACCAAGTCTGGTAAGTGTGCAACATTTGATCTTTTCAAATGGCACCAAACACCTGTTGCAGCTGCCAGAGCTCACTCTGTGTAACATAAAATTGACTGTTCTGAGCATTTTTGCCAATTATCAGTGTTAAATCAAATCTACATTATGGATGATTTGATACAACTAACTTCAACTTAAAAATATGTTGAAATGCAATTAAAAAGCTTCTTCTCTACAATAATAAGTCAAGACTACATCTATTTCTACAAAAAAACTTCAAATAAACAAAATCAAAAGCAAAATTTAATTCTTGAACTCCACTCCCAACTGAAAGTCAGATAATACTGTTTTAAATTCGGATAAGTTAAATTTTTAAAGACCCGCGAAGAGAACCAAAAACCCGAATTAAATGACTCGTCAATTTTCTATCTTTTCTCACTCGTCGAGAATTAATAACATCACTTCTCTTCCTCGCGTATCCTCAACTAAAGAACAATGTGTAAGGTCCACCATTTCATATTTTGTAAAAATGGGGGTTTAAATGTGTTTTTAACATAGTTCCAAAAACAGTTTGAATATGGAGAAAAAACAAAAATATGAATCATCATAGGATAGGCCTTTATTATTATCGAGCAAAAAATGGATTTTCTTAAAAGTGATTTCCTTATCGACACTCCTCAGAGCTCTTATAAGTAAATCCACATGATTGTGCGGTGGCATCTTGAAAATACCTGAGCTTTCGGTTTATTTAATCCTATTTCATATAAGAAACAACTCAATGAAACTCACTTACAATGAGACTGGTGGCATTGTCAACTGGGATCTCGTTGCCTTCAAGATCCTCCTCCTTAGGTAAACCTCCACTTGAAGCAGTGGAAGCCTTGTCCAAACCGCCCTCAGACAGATCGACGCCCTTGCTGGCATAGACCTCGCTAGGGTTCTTGAGCTTTCGGATGCTATGAGAAAAAAATCGAGTTAAAATGCGACGCTTCGCGATTTGAATGGTTACTTTCTTTCAGAAAGGCTAATCTATAAATTAAGGTTAGGCTCTATTGAAGGAAGGAGTTATGCTTACTGTGTCAGAGTCCTTTTGGGCATCGACAGGCTCTTCAACGGTGGTGTTAACGAAATCATTCTGTTAGAGATAGAAATGAGAGGGGATTCGAGGGAAGAGTGTCACCTTTTCGAGTTCTTTGCGGTCAGCGGCGACGGGTTCCTTTCTCTTCATGAAAATGTTGTGGAGGACTTGTTTGATTTTGGTAACGAATTGCATTGGTAGGTTGGTAGTTAGGGTTGTTGTAACAATTTTTTTTCGAATTTAACACGCTTATTTTAAATTATTTTCGAGATCGAGCTTAAATCGCCGATTCTCACTGTTTTTTTGTTCACACTGCTCGAACCAGTACTTTATTAAAATAAATGTTTTACGATGAGTCATACTTATAAACTTCTTCCCGGCTTTTTTTGATATTTAATACATCAAATACATGTCATTTGTACAGAGATTCATAGTGTGAAACTTCTTTTTCTCAGTGAAGTTCGAAAAAGTGAGAGTATCGAAGGAAACAATGAAATAGCTATAATTAAATCTCTATAAAAAGCGACGGAAAGAGACCTCATCGCCGTTTTTGAGGTTAATGAAGGGGGAAAATAATATGCTATGACGAAAAATCGTAATTTGGAACTCCGAACAATCTATAATACTTCCGAACGGTTCGTTTGACGACTACGCTATTAAAATTTATATTGCGCTCCTAAATTGTTTTGCAAACGTGTGATCAATGGAGCCAAAATGATAAAATTATTTTAGATTTGTGGTTGTTAAGGGTGATACGGAGCTCATAATGGGAAAAAGTGAAGTGAAAAACTGCTTTGGAGTCCCTGAGTGTACTCGATTATTAGCGTCGCAGGTCAGAGCAGCAAATGACTAATCATTTGGATCCTTCATTAAGCAGAAATAGTCAGAGAGAGAGAGGAATTTCTCGATTATCTAGCAAGAGAAGTGGTGAAAGGGCCAGACGAAGAGCTTAGTAACTGCGATTTCTCTAATTAAAAGAAATCGAGGAAATCGAGGCTATTCTTTATTCAATAGAGCGTCTTAGGTGCAATGAAGCTTGGAAATATGGCCTAAGATGAATCTCAAATTCTAAAAGCATTTCTGAGACGTTGATTCGGGTTTATGGGCACGTTTTTATTCGCATTTAAATTCAAATTTAATCGAGAGGTCAGGAGAGTTAGCGAAATTTTTCACGGAGAAAACTCCCAGCAGAAAATTTCTCACAAGATAAAACTGATTCATACAAAACAAGATGATGTAGGTAGAGTAGTGTAGGAATCGAAAACAAATAATCGTCGTGGGAACTTCCTTGTTTTTAATGAGTCATACATTAATTGATTAATTAAGAGATAACTCTAACTGGATTTTAATGAACTCCTTCGAAAAGAGTAATGGCATAACTTCCTCCTTCTTAGGTCTAAATCACTTTCTTTTGGCATTTTCTAGTCCTAATCAACGAATTCGACGGGTTTTTCGGGCCTTATAAATACAATCCCTCCTCTTCCCAAAGACATCCGATCAAAAATCCATTCAAAGCATGTGGATTGCAGACCAGATTCGAAGAAGACCACTGGAATATTGAAAGCACTAACGGAGCAGCTCAAAGAAACGTGATTGGCAAAACTCAGAGGTGTCATCACTCTGCTAAGCCCAACGCAAACGTTTTGATTTCTTATTGCGATGATGAATCTCCGGTAAATTGAAATTTGGTCTAACAATCGCTGATTTGATGGCATCTGAAGGAATTTTACCATCCACCCTTTGCGTCTTCAACGCTGTTCCTTGACCGTCGGCTTGATGCAAGCCCCTTGATGCCGAAGAAGGCGAATAGTATGGAGCTAGAGAACAGAAATAGCAAAATCAACATCCTAAATGACATTTTGCAGACGACAACGGCTACCAGTGTCTTGGAAGAGTCCAATAGAGAGTTTTTTGAAAATATTACTGTTAAATATCCGTCTTTTTCGGCAGTTGAAGAAAAAATTGATGAACCGGAGGCGAAAAAGGAGCAGGAAACCCCAGCTGAGAAAGGTGAGTCTGTAATGAGAGACGAACACAATTTTTTCAAAAAGAAAGAGTATAGTAGCTACGGTTCCAACAAAAAGGCGAACGTATCGAGGTCAAAAAATTCCCACTTTGAAGATAATTCCAATAGAGGCATTGACTTCGATCGGTCGGACCGACAGGGGAATAATCCTCCAAGATACCAGCAGAATCATCATCACAGCAATTACCATCAGCAACAGCAAACGTATCAAAGGCGAAATCAGAATTCCTATCGCTATGAACAAAGAACGCAAATTTACTATGTTCAAAGGGCGTCGTCAGCGAATAAGAAAAACGAGGATTCAACAGCGAATTCCTCGACCTTTGAAGAGTCGAATAAAAAGGACGTTTCTGACGTAAGCAATGAGGACACGATGTCACAAAAGGAGTTTGGGTCTACCAGAGCAAATACTCCTGCAAGTATGACGCTTTTATTAGTAAGATTTTGAATAACAATGACTAGGCCATGTACCTAAAGCCAAAATGGACGATGAGGAGGAAGAGGAAGAAAAATTCCATAGTGTCAGCACGGTGAAAATACCTGAAGACACCTTTATTGAATTTAAGCCGAACCAGAGTAGTAGCTTTGATTTTAATCACGTCCCGCTAATCTATCTTGCAACCTAGAAGCTAAGAAAGGAGGCTATAACACTGAAAAACAAAAAATAAAGCCCACAACTTCTGAAAATATATTCGAAGGACTTTCCACTAGAAGGGAACAAGAGGCGTCAAATACAACAATCACGACAACCTTCGAATCGGAGAATGGAATCAGGTTGGGGTCCGACGATAGCCGTCAGAGATCGAAAAAGAAGAGGGATAATAAAATCAGTTTGAATTTTAGAAATGACTCGGACAATGAAAGCTCGGATCTTTTAGAAAACGCAGAAATTGACAAAACTGAGAGCATAATCAACTCTCAAATGAACGAGCAGACCTCAACTGAAGTCCAAATGCAATTAGAGGACGTAGAGCAGAAGGTTGAGCCTGAAAAGGTTGAGGAGACTCCGAAAGCTGAGCAAAATACGAATGAAAACGCCAAAGCTGCGAAGAAAAAGCGCAAGCAAAAGAAGAAAAAGAAAAATAAAGCAGCGAACAACGAAGCAGCGTCATCAGAAAACAAGGTGGATGGTGAGCAGTTAGGAAGCACAGATAAAAATAAACAAGAAGGACAAGAGACCCCGGGTGAGGAGTTCGGATTGGAAGATTTAGATAGGTTATCCAACTTGAAGTTTGAGGTGGTCGATGATAAGTATGTTGAAGTGATGCAGACGACCGCGGCGATTTATAATGACATGGCCTATGAGAAAGATCATGTGAAGAATAAATACAGTCTGATGATGAGCAGGCCAGGAGCGGCAGTTCCAGCAGAGATTACGTTGGAGCTGCTGAAATCGACACTCCAAGCAATGAAAAAGGAGGATGAAGAGGGAGATGAAGATGAGGAGGAGCAGAAGAAAAAAAAGAAGAAAAAGAATAAGAAAAAGAAAAAGAAACCGGCAGCTGAACCAGCAGTTCAAACGGGGATTCTGTTGAAATAAGAATGCTTAAATGATGAGGTTTGAAGGTGTATTTAGTAATAGTAAGTACGCCATCAGTTGTTTGGTGAAATCAAAGGAATATATGATGTGACTGGTTATTGCTGCTACTTGATATTGTGAATGGTTATTTTAGATTTGAGGATATTTTGTAGATATATTTTACTGTGAATTGAAAATTTGTCAAGTACTGCTAACGAATCTATTCCATGTAATAACTGAATGAAATGTGAATTTATCTTATCTATCTGTAAACGTTTCAATTGATTTGGCAGCGAGATAAATTAAAACAACTTTGATCTGGAAGAAAGTTAATTTTGTAAAGAAGAGATACTTTATGCTCAGAAAATTGGAGGGTGTGGCGATAGGTTTTATGCTCAATCTCGAAGAGTTGATTCAAGAATATGGCAAGCATTTCTGTTCTAACCCATTGTACTTCTCAGTTTTCAAGAGGGATATTAATTGGTTTAGACTTGAGAGAAATCTCATGTCTTCTGGTATTGCTGTACTGATCAGATATCTAACCCATTTTCCCATTTAGTTCTGCAGGAGGTTTCTGTTTCCCAAAGGACTCTCATGCGTCAAGTAGAGTGAGATACCGCTTTAATGACTTCATATCAGTTGGATGTGCAATACCTTGATTTTAACAAACAATATTTCAACAACAGGTCTGAATTATCGATAAATATTCTTCGTGTTATAAAAAATAATGCAGCAAATGCGCTCACAAACATCGATATAAGCAAATATTGAGAAGAAAATAAAATTTATCTTTAGAATCATCTTTTCAAGATTTCAATCACTCAAAGATCTTCAATTTCTATTTTCTGCACCATAAATGCCTAGAGATGCTCTAATTTACCGTATTGCAGAAGTTCGATAACTGTGGCGCTTGTTGAAGGCCAGGAAAAACATAATTCTGATCATCTCTTCGCAGATAGAATCAACACTCTGAGATATTCTATCAAAATCGATTAAAAATATCTTGATTTCACAATAATTTCACTATAAGCGTATGAAACCTTCTGACATCAGAAGCAAAACTGAAAGTAAAAAAATCGTCATGTTCTGCTTATCCCATACATCGCGTCATAGAAAATCAAGGCTCTGACCTCGAGGAGAGCCTGAAAAATCTGAAAACCTACGTCGCTTCAGAATATTATCTTGAAAACAGCTATGTCGATGCATTTGACTCATTTTCCACCTGGCGAGTCGGAAAAATCCTCAAAATCAAGGATAGAGTTGCCACAGTCAATTTCGATGGTTGGAGTCACAAATGGGACGAGGTAACGCCTATAAGATTTCATAATTCTCACAAAACTACAGCAATTCTCAATATCTTCCAGTAAATTGGCACCGTTTAAGAAAAACACTCCTCCATACACCGGTGCCAATAAAATCGCAATTAGAGACTTCGATCTTGACACCTCAAAGGATCATATTATTAAAGTAACAGCTAATCCAATGCAAAATCAAAATTTTTGTCAACAATCGCGTCTAGTATATCGAGCAGATGGAAAATATCGCTAAAGAGAACTTCCTAATAAACAGCCCTTACTACATCACGCAGACTATCCGAGGAGAGATTTATGTCATTATCGATGCGATACTTTCGATTAGTATTCCAATTCGAACGACCAAGGATATGAAATTGGTGACGTCGATCATGGAGAAATACGTCGAGTTCTTTGTGAAATACCTGGACTGCCTTCCTGAGCTCCTAAGAGATGTATTTCTATTGCTTTGTCTAGCGATCTTACATAGTGATATTTTATAAGTATATTGAAGGGCGGAATATGAACCCGCAGTTGTATCTTGTGAACGATAAGATCGCTGCCGCTGCTTGCTTTCCTGAGATATTCGATACAATGACCAAGCTTTTCGGAGGGAACGAGCGCTGCTTGAAACTCTACCAGGTGAGTTATCTGTTGAGTGGCAGGCGTAAACGTTTTATAGAATACGGAATTTGCTCTCCAGCAGTACTCGCAGAACTTTGCGATTAAGCCGAGAGAGAAGTATACTGGCTATCAGGTTCAAATTCTCAATTTGATAAATTATTTTGGTCAATTGGGCGGATTTGATAAGCTATTGCAGCTTCTGAAATGGGAGAGGTAGTCAAATTGAAGAATACTTATTGTTTAATAGGATAAATGTTCATCAGCAAAACAAAAGAAAATGGCAAGAATAAAGCTGAGAACGAACAAGAAGGAATACTGCGGTGCCCTCTCTACCTCTACGACTATGTGATTCCGTTGCTCCAGCCTCTTCCGAGACTACTGTCATCGACCATCAGAGATAAATTCTTCGGAGAGTTCAAAACAGTATGATCAAATTGCTTTTGGAGATCGCAAATGAATAATGAAACTTGTCTAGTTGTTTTTTCACAGAATGGAGCAAATTAGTCCTAAAGAAATGAAAGAAAACGAGTCTTATCTGGGATTAGTGCTTATCCGTGATAGCACTTCAGTTTTTGAGGATATCTATGGCAAGGAGGCCTTCGCGATGACTGAGCAGGCTGAGTTAGAGTTCACGTTGAAGATGCTACGTTGTCCTTTTCTTGAGCGCAAAATAAGAGCGATGAATGAATTTAAGGATTTTGTTGATCGAGCAGATCCTTATCTCGACTTCCGAAAGCTTGGAGACAGGAAACCGCTCAAGTATATCAACCAGGAAAAGCTGAGAAACTGGTTTATTCAGCAAAAAGTGGTGGAATATATCCTTGGTGACGAAACTCACGTCGAATTGCTGAAAAGAGCGCCGATCCTCTTCAATTTTTTATGCCAAACGAATGGCCTGTCAAACGAACACTTAAACCTGCTTTGGAAATCTGCTGAAGGCAAATACGAAGAGTACGTCAGAGCGGTTTATGACACACTGATAGATCTCTCCGGTTCGATGTCTATTGAAGCGCTTGAGTTTGTTTTCGCGAGGATTGATTCGATACCTGTGGAAGAATACAGTGAGATGACGGTTAACCTTATCAGGGAGTACAGCATAAAAGCGATGAGTACGGTCAGTAGCTCTCAAAACAGCACATGTAAATCCCACTTTGCCTTATGATTAGCTAATGGATAATGCCATTATATGGCATACGAACCTGTAGATTTGAACAAATCCAAAAAAATTAGCAATCCCAAGTACGAGTTTTTTGGACTCAGACTCTTATGGGAGGCGATCCAAGATTACTCGAAGCTAGATCCGAAACTCTTCACAATAACCTTCGACTCATGCGTGAAATTGATTAAAAACGCTAACTTCAAGTCCGAAAGGGAGAAATATCTTGTCCTTTGCTTCGACAATCTTAAAGGAGTAAGACTATCATTCTCTTGTGATATAGAGATATGAAACCTAATTTTCATTTACATAGAATCAGTCTGTTCCACAGTCACTTATCTTAGCCCTGCATATCCTTACCACGTTTTCTGGAAGCGGACTCTTCGGGATCGGCAATTCACGTAAGAATCATGCGATCGAGCTCTCCATTCAAATCATATCCCATACAATTCATAGTTGAAGACATTGTACAGAGGCTCAATAGCAAATACAACTTAATCGAGGCGACCATCACAGATTTTGAATTCTACATGCAAACCATAGTAAAGTCCCACGAGAATCTAAAAGAAAAAGGCGCATTAACTGAAAATCCAGTTTACATTGGGAAAAACACTCATTCGTACAACATTGAGCAGAGATTACTCTTCATTGAGAATATAAACCCGCTTCTAAAGAAACCTGAGTTGACTTTTGCGCATATGAAACGCTTGTGGAATGTATTGGTTAAGGATGCTATAAGCGATGTAGAAACTAACCTATTTCTGAACTGGATCACGAAATCCAAAGAGAATTCGGCAAAGGTGAAGACCTATGTCCTCGGAGAATCGCTGCTGAAGCAAGTGTTCAATAATATCTTATGCGATTCGCAGACGATGGAGAATTTTACGAAGATCAATGCGGAAACCTTCAAATGCTTTGAAAGGTGCTTCGAGATCGTAAATGAGAAAGAGGATTTCCTCGAAATCACGAGGAACAATGCCTACCGCGTTTATAAGTTTGATCAGCTGATTGGAGTCGAGATCATTTGGCAGATATTACTAAACTGCGCTGATGAAAAGGTACATTGAGTGTCCAATGCTTTATTTATTCGTGGTATCTATTAATAAGGTGCTGAAAAGCCTGAAACATTTGTTGGTGACGCTGCATTTAAGAGTCTCGGCCAATAATATAGAATCAAAGCTCAAGATCTGGCAGCTGTTTGTCTCGAAATGCCTCGAAGGGCTTCAGACTGGTGCCCAACAGAAAAATCCGCTTATCACGCTAAATATGATCACGGTCTTGCATTCATTCATTTTGAAGTAACTCGCTGGAAGAGTCATATCTTACAATTTTTTTAGTTCTGAAGGGAAGAAGTTTTTGCATAAGGACACTCCGAATGTTGATAACATTAGCTTCATTGTTGTGATGAAGACCGGTATTCAATGATTATTATTAGCAAGGGTTCTTTAATAATTTCAACAAAGCTAAAGGAGAGAATGTTAAGAAAATTATTAAACTGCCCAGCAACGCCACGCTATATTCTCTTCGAAAGAACCTTGCTGAGGAGTTTAGTCTTCCGCTGTACGATTTCGAGATCATGCTCAAAGACTCTTTCAAAGTTTCAAATGAAATTGAAGAGGATTATGCTGTCTCGGCTATAGGTACGAAGAGATCTTAAAAGCTCAGTTCTAATGCTCGTTTTTCTAAATTTCAGCCAGCAGAGATAAAAACAGTGACAGAGATATAACCGTTACACCAAAAGCAACCCAGTCCGCAGTCGCGCTCTTAAAGGAGAAGTTCAAAGCACAGCTTGGAAGCAACCAAACGCTTATGGACACGCTGTTTGAGTTGCTCTCGAATAGTAATTTCAAAGTGGCGAATGATACTTGGGAACTGCTGACCATACTACCTCCAAATAAAAATATCAGAACTGCGTTTGAAAAACTAAGCATTGAAAGCGAAGTAAATTGTTTAGCGATTTATGAACTCACGTTTTATTAGGAGGCGTGGTTTGAGTTGCTCGAGCTCAGCTGTACGAAGAAATTCCTTTATACTCTGCAAATTCTCAGCGATATCTGCTTAGCATCCATTGGGTAGGATAAATTTTGGAGAAAAGAATATCATAACTTAAATAAATTTCATAGTGATCAGATAAAGAGAGATGCGTGGTGTCTAGAGTTTATCGAGAAGAAAGGGTTTAATCATCTGATGAAACTGTTTGAGAAAATCCCAACAAATGAGCTGAAAGATATCTTCTCAATCAAAGCAATGGCAACATTAATGAAACTCATCAGCTTTCTCATTGAAAAGTATGAGATTTATTTTTTCAGCTTTCATCTTAGAACCAAATAGTTATAACCAACTGCTGCAGCTCGAAAATTCCAAGCAATACCATATTCGAGATATTCTCAAGAAGCTGCTTCAAGGACTGCTGACTGTGACCTCAGAGCCATTGACCGAAACCAACTCTCAAGGTAAACTCAATTTAAGATAAAATTTCCCATGTATTAATCATCACAAAGCAGGCAATGAAAGAGTAAAAGCCAATGAAGAGTACGTCCACAACAGTTTCTCCATTATAACGAACCTCATAAAAATTGACCCGAGCCTCATTAATGAAATTTATAACTTCTCTGACCTTCGCCTCCTTATTCTCAAAGGTGAATGGCACAATTTTCTTTCTTTTCTGATAGTTTCTCTCAGGATTAATTGAATCTGCTGATTCGAATCTCAGGGAGGACATGTCCGATAGCTTAGCCTTATTATCAACGACGGTGTCTCAGCTCGGTGACATACCAGATACCCAGAAGTTCAACAGCTTCCTGTTGGGTTTCCTCATTAACAATTACCTTGGAGTCGTAATAGAACACAGGGACAAATGCCAACAATTTTTCCAATTAATCTTGGATCTTTATGTCCAAAGCACTGAAACGGATTTAGAAATCTCTAAAATTAATTTCAAGAGCCTCGCAGTCGACATCATCAATATGATTATGAAATTATGCCCTTATGAAACCACTTCAACCGGCGATAGAGACTACCTGCTTCAAGGTCTACTGCGACTATTAGAAGCATTATTCGAGAGCAATGTCTCCTTGAAAAACGCTGTCCTTGAACAGAACAACAAATTCCTTCACGAACTATTGCATTCCTGCTTATTCGAAATCCCTGATGGTAATAACACCCAGCTTAATTGAAAGTTGCTTGATTGATTCTAGATTATTCCCCAAACGTCGTTCCGCCTCCAAAATGCAAGACAATTGAATCTAGAAAAGCTGCTTTTCAGCTCCTTTACACAATTTTCCTTGGTTTATCTGATAAATTAACTGAGACCACCGTGAATTACCTCTTCTTTCCGCTCAGAAAGAACTTTTGGAGGACTGGATCCTATGCGGATTGGTTTATCTTCCCTGTTCAAGGAGAACGGTCACAGACCGGTTACGTTGGACTCAAAAACCTCGGCTGCACCTGCTATATGAACTCCTTAATGCAGCAGTTTTTCATGCAGTCAGCGTTTAGAGAATCCATCCTCGCGACTGAAAATACGACTGTGAAGGTCGAAGATCACGAAAATCTGTTACTCCAGTTCCAAATGATCATGGCCTCGCTTAAGCGGAGTCAGAAGCAGTATTATGACCCAAGGAGCTTCTGTCTCGCTTTCAAGGATTACGAAGGGAAACCAATCAATGTGGTTGAACAAATGGACGTCGATGAGTTTTTCAGCAATTTACTTGATAAACTCGAGCCTTATTTGAAGGCCTCGAAGAACGAAGGCATCATTAAAAGAGTATATGGAGGAATGCTGAGCAACCAGCTCATCTGTAAAGGCTGCCCTCATTCAAGGTAGTATCAATATGCGGACAAATTTTCGTAATTCTTCTTATTTGTAGCGAGAGAGAAGAGCCTTGCCTTGCTATTTCCCTCAAGGTAAAAAACAAGAAAAATGTTTATGAGGGACTTCAAGACTACATCCAAGGCGACATGCTTGAAGGAGACAACGCCTATTTCTGCGAGAAATGCGAGAAGAAAGTCCCGACGCTGAAGCGAGTGTGCATTAAATCTCTCCCAAACGTCCTTATCCTCGTCCTAAAGCGATTTGAGTTCGATTTTGACAATATGTAAAGCAAGCTATGAGTTTCTCTTTATTTTAACAATTCTTCGCCTTGAAAAGGCAAAGAGTGAAAGTGAATGACTATTGCGAGTTCCCCGAGAACCTCGATATGCGAGCTTACACCAAGGAGTACCTTCGACGCAAGGAAAAGGAAGAAAGCGGTGAGACTCTCGACGAGAATGATGTTGCTGACCAGCAGTTCCCACCGCAGTACTACCAATACAAACTCCGTGGAGTGGTAATTCACGTCGGAACAGCCGATTCAGGACATTACTATTCACTTATCAAAACAAACGCTGAAAGATGGCTCGAGTTTAACGATAATTTAGTCAAACCCTTCGATATTCGTGACTTGAGCGACGAAGCGTACGGAGGCGAAGAGATCGTGAGCGGAAATCTCGGAAATAGCACCTCGAAATCAGTCCGAGAGAAAATCAAAAACGCTTATCTTCTGTTCTACGAGAGAGTTTCCTACTTCGATGAGGATGACAAACCCATCAACTCTCTTCTCATGAGCAATGAATCCGAGAGCCAACCTCTCGACGTTATCCCTCCGAAGATCCTCCAGGAGATCAAAGCCGATAATTTCAAGTTTCAGATGACGAAATACATGTTCGATAGAGATTATTCAGAACTGATACAGCGTGTGCTAAAAGCGAATGTGAACGAAGTTCCCTTAACGGAAGGACCGACTGCGTCGCTGCTGAACATCGGAAAGCTCAGCATTCTGTATTTCTTGACTGTTATCCTCCGAGCCCGAGATAGAGACCGTCTTCCTCAATTTCTCCGAGAGGTGAAGGCGGCGCTGATAAGGCACTATGAGTTATCGCAATGGCTACTGATGTCCTTTACTCAGATTGATATTATACAGGAGTTCTTGATCTCGTGCCAAGTGTTAGACATGAAATATTTCACCACAGGTCTCATAAAAACAGCGCTGGAGGTCGTTTACCAGAAAGATAGTCAGCAAAGTTACGAGGACTTTAAGAAAAGCAGTGTCATTGCACCATTCATCAACTCGTTTATCTATGCACTCTATGAGTTCCAGGACCAATACAAGGTCATGCCGAAATTCTTTGAAGTGTTTAGCATAGTCGCTGGACTGGGTCTACACACGAAAAGCTACCTAGTAGAAAATAAGATGATAAGCACAACGGTTTTTCTGATGATGAACCAGAAATTGCCTGGGAATTCCTACAAAGATCACCGCGACCTGGTCGATTTCCGAACGTTAAACACTGATGAGGACGGGTTAGGAGATCCTACAAAGGAAGATCAGAGCAAAAAGCATTTACACTCGATCAAGTCTGTTAGTGAGATGATTGATACGAGGAAAGAGAAGATGAAATTGGAGGGATTGAATCTTAATTTCAGTATGTTGGTAGCCATGGTGGCGAAATTAGGCCTTTCAATCGCTCAGCCTGGCATGCCAGATGATTACAACGGCGAAGGATTTATTCAAATCAACTTTGAGGAATCAGAGCGGACAATATTTTGCTCAATGGAGGCGCTAAGAGTGCTGCTGAAAGAGGCTAATACGAAGAATGCGAGAAAACTGGTGTCCGCACTGGTTGCGCATGTTTCCTATAAGAAGGAGAGTTTACTAGGCGATATTTTCAAGATGCTCGGCGTGGAGTTGAATTCAAAAGATGACCAAGACCTTAAGGTCTATCTAATGGCGTTAGAAAGAGTCATGCAGCTGAAAGACGGCTTGGAGAAAATGAGGGTAAATTAATTATTTCAATTAAATTGAATCCATTTTTCCTCAATCGTATCTTTCTTATTCAAGGTGGAAAGAGGCATGCAATACTTTACTGATATCATCCGTGACAATTCAGGGTGTTATAAAGCAACGGAAGTTTTCATTGATTATCTGTTCAAGGTAAATAAATTTGTCGAGCATCTATGACATCAACAACTATAGATGTGCTCTCGAAACCCATTGGTCCTTAAATTCGCTTCTGAAAGCAAAACGCTAACAAAATTCCTTGAAACATGGATCAAAGACTACACTAACCCGCTCCAAGGACTCACCACACAGAAGGTATCTATCACTTACTGTTTAATTAATTTTCTGATGTAATTACCGGAATTTAGCTCAAAGTATTCAAGAAAAAAGCATGCTCTATTTCACCTCAGACGATAACATTCCGTAATCCTCTCAATCTAACATCCTTAATGCTGTTGTTTTCTTTAGATGGATCGAAATTCCATTCGAAATTGGTAGAAAGACAGGCGAAATTACGGAAAATTTTGAAAAACGATCCGGAGGGACTCGGACCGGATTATGACTCAGATGAGGATTATTCTGAGCACAAGTTCGAACCGGGAGAAAAAATTGACTATAAGTAAGATATTATTTATATTGAATGAGAGGTATAATTGTGATTTGTTGGAAACAGCATGGAAGGGAATAACTGGGTTTCAGCAGTTGTCGTTGAGTGCTTGGACGAAATGATTCATATAAAATTGCAAGAGCAGAGTCCTTGGGTACATACAGACAATGATAAGATTGCCCCTTATTTAAAGATGCAAAATCATTTCAAAAACGAAGTGGACTTCTTAAGATAATAATTTAGTTTATAATATAAGTATAATTCATTTGCATAATAATATCAATAGAATGATCCTTTTTATTGCATTATGATTGAATTAGGATGAAATCAATAGAAAGAGGTACAGATTACCCAAGAAGGAAAATAGATTTTCATAATAAGGACTCATGATTGTCATTGAAGGGCATTTGTTGACGATGAGAGAACTAAAGATACTCTTTTAGAGAGACTTAAGATGATGGCAATAATGAAAATCGAATGCTTCTTTTAACTCAACTACCTCAATAAAAATTATCTTCGAGTCTTTAAACGTATCGAAATTAAATTCTTTAAAATATTACTGGTAAGATGAAACAAATAGCATGAACTACAATACCTGCTATCATTGTATGGTGACACAATCTATCTCTACCGTTTCACTGTAATATAGATTAGAACAAACTCCAGAAACCAATAAACTTGCTTTTATAATTCTCTCTTATGACTCTTATAGTTTGAAATTTGGCCACCTTTTCCGCAAGGCATCCGTGCTCTTAAATTCGATTTCACCTGGTTGTAACCCGAGCGTTCGGAGATCCTTCCAGGATTTATTCTTGGTCAAAGCTATCGCTCCCAAATTACCGATGTTGTTCTTGGATAGGATGAGATTCTTGAGATTCACCCATGACTCATTGCTGCTCAATCCTGTCTGCTTTTTGTTGTTGTTTTTGCTTTGGATCTATCGCATATTTTGAGCTTGGGCATCCCATATCGATTCTTCCGTTGTTGGATAAGTGTTAAATTTTGTGATTTTAATCAGGTTATAACATTTTAGATCGGATCTCAACTTGAACATAAAACAACTAAACCAAAAAATGAATTAGTGAGAGAAATATTTTCGTATCATAGAGTTGGTGATATTATTGAAAATCAGTTGTTGGCTGGGATATAATAATAACGAAAAGCTATTTTAGTTAAACAGCCCTCCAATGTTTCCCCCTTCTGAGTTATCTATATTTGTATGGTATATACCCTAGTTCAAACAATATAACAGATTGATAATGGCATAAATCCCAATAAAGAAGATATAATACCATAAGTTTTGATAATATTCTCAAAAATAAACCAAATTAGTTTTGAAGATGAGAAAAAAATTCAATTTTCTCCCAAGAGACTCAAAAGTAAGATTTTGAGTAGACCTAGTCTTGATCTGAAAATGAAAACATAACATAAATTTTCTCACAATCTTACCAAACCACAAAAAGCAAAATGTTGCGTATAAATGACGATTAGAGAGATCCCGATACGTTCCTGGAAGAAGCGAAACCAACGAAAAGCGGCGTGCCAGCAGGAGATTTGTTGAACAATTGACTATGTGGCATGTGATTAATGTGAAGATAATCTTGACTAGACAAGTAAGATACAATCGAAATAGCTTTACTTCATTGCTGTAATCGATGAGTTTTGAGTATTCGATCAACATGACTGAAATTCCTGATGAGAGTAGGGTGTTATCTCTATATGACTAGGCCTTTTTCAAAAGGACTTATCGGATAATTGCTCGCCAACAGCCGCAGTAAGTGCTTGAAGATAAGAGATCGGCTAATAGATCACTTCACAAGCCCATCAATAAATTGGGATTTTTGGATTTTAACTGAAGGGGGAATTTCTTATTGAGCTCAAACGAAATCCAAATTCTCAGAAGTCATCTCTTTTGAACCTCTCCTAAATTTTCTTGATAAAAATCAGACGCTAATATTTCGCTTCTTTTCTTGTACA